>Ga0209517_10000023_pt1 | contig 256226 bp, 221 predicted proteins | sample PeaSoiMetSII2010_FD_187695 | JGI IMG/M metagenome (GOLD analysis project Ga0209517, IMG submission 187695) | Peat soil microbial communities from Weissenstadt, Germany - SII-2010 (SPAdes) (version 2) | ecosystem: Environmental > Terrestrial > Soil > Wetlands > Peat | place: Germany... | reverse complement strand
AGCCACGCCGGGGATCTGCAGAAGTTGGTGCTGGCGGGATCGAACTTCGGCTCGTGGACCGAAGTTCGTAGAGAGGTAGCGCGCGCGATCGCCTATCGGAATCGCGAACGCGGACTACGCAAGAAACAGTTCGGGGATACTCAGATGCGCAAGTGGAAAGTCCACCGACGACCTATCTGGAAGCGGCACTAGGGTCGGATCCCGGCCCGGTGAGCCACCTTCGTACTCGAGGAGTGATTTGCATGTGGGAACGCAAGTCCAGTAGACCATATGGCTTTCCTCTTCTGGCGGGGGTAGGAGACGGGAGAGGCACGTCAGTCACTGTTCCTCTCGCGGCACTCGAGGGCGCCATCCGTCTGGCTCAGGGGGGACCCTTCATTCACAACGCGTGAATTTCCGGCAGCTTGGACCCGGTACGTTGCTGAGCCGACAGGAGGCAGTCCGAATCCCTTCCTTACATCATGGCCACAGCTCAGACTCCAACTGCATGTTTCAAAGAATCCTCGACATGGACTCGCCCCAACACGCGCGGATCTCACTCAGGTACTCGATTTTGACGACAACCGTGACAAATTTGCTTTCTTCACGGTCCCGAGGGGGACGGAAGGAAATGGTTAGCCGAAAACGTGGGGTTGGAACCTGAGCCTACCCGCACCCACCGAATCCAATCTCCACGCTGTTGTGGGGACCGACGATCTTGACGATCTCCGGGTTGTAACCCACGGCACAACCGTATTCGATGCCAAAAATGAACTGTAGGGACTGTCCGGCGTACAAGGTGCCGCTCGTTTCATTGATGTTGATCGCACCACTGTCCAAGACTTTGTTGACGTAGTAGTACGCATGCCAGGACTGTTGGGCCCCCGTGGCCTTCAGAACGTCCGAACAGACGGCGTCTACGACCTTCGCACTGGGATTGGTCATCGAACCAGAGAGTTCGCACGGGTTACACGGTGCGCCCTTTCCGTAATCATTACAATCGCCCCCGGCCCCTACAGACCGAAACATCAACGTCAGTTGCGGCGATGTGCTCGTCAAAGTCCCGCCGGTGGTCGTGCTCGTTGTAAATGCGAGACCGGCGGGTGTCACCAGCAAGATGGCGACGATCCCCATCAAGGCGATGCTCGTCCCCAGAATTCCCAGACGCAACTTGCCCTTCCTCATTTCGCTTCTCCGCCCCCCTGCTCGGGAGGGGTGCAAGAGGTGACACATTCCTTCGATAACTAGCCTCGGGAACAGCCCAGCGGCCCGTCGGGGGGTCTCCCGGTCGAATTCGTCCAAAATCGCATGCATCCCACCGATGAGTCGGTGCCGAACGGTGAGTAAAACTGACGTTGCACCTACACAATGACCAACTTTCGAGCTCAATCCTTAGCTCACCGCTTTCTTGACGAGGGAGGCGATCCTTGCCTCTTCCGTGGCAGTCACTTGCTTTAACGCGAAGTCGGTCGGCCACATTTGGCCTTCGTCCAGGTTTGCCTCGTCGCTAAAGCCCAGCGTCGCGTACCGTGTCTTGAACTTCTGGGCGCTCCGGAAGAAGCAGACGACCTGGTCGTCCTTGGCATAAGCTGGCATCCCGTACCAAGTCTTCGGTGACAGGGTTGGCGCGTTGGCTTTGACGATGGCATGGATTCGCTCGGCCATGACGCGATCCGATGCCTGCATCTCGGCGATCTTTGCGAGGACGTTGAGTTCGCCGTCCCCTTTGCCAGTGCGCGGGCGCGCCTTCCGTTCTTGGACGGCCTCCCTCATCGCGGCTCGTTCTTCCTCCGTGAATCCGGTTACGGACTTCTGCGCGTCCTTCACTCTGCGTTTCTTCTCCGCCATGCGACGGCGAAACTTCGCGAACCGCTTAAAGTACGAGTTTGGGGCTGACGCAGCGTAGAGATTGTGCTCTCGCCGGGGGCCAGCTTTCAGCTCGACGGTCCAACTCTCTTGTTTCGAATCGTCGATCAAGAGAGAAGAGCTCGGTGCCCTCAAGACCCTCAATGAAGCCGGAAAACTGACTCCAGAGATCGACCGTCGCGCTCCGTTGAATCAGGTCCCGGGCGCTATCCGGTATCTCGCCGCTGGTCACGGTCGGAGCTAGATCGTTGTCACGGTGTGAAGTCGGTTCAAGACTTCAGCGAGTCGACCGGCCTTTGGAGTACCGGCGCGGGCAGCCTCACGGAGGCTCAACATAGAAGTCCACTGTCGATGCTCAAGCCTCCGGACGGGGGCCCTTAGCTGTCGAGTGCCAGGCTGAGCATGGGCGAGCCGCGACGAATCTTCGCCTTCTTGGCCCAACTGACGAATTCGAGCAAAGTTCCATCGGGGTCTCTAACAAATGTCAGGCGCACTGTCCCGTCGGTGAAATCGGTGAGCACTCTGCCGCCGACGCGGCGCAGTTTTGGAAGCATCTCCTTCACGTCGGGAATAGTGAATATTAGCGCGTTCCGGGGCTTGTCACTGATTCGAAAAGGTACATAGAGGGGAGAACGCCGGGAAAGATGGAACAATTCGAGTAACTGCCTCGTCCGTCGGTCGTGAAGCCATACCAGAGTTGTTCCGTCCTCCATGGTGGATTTCGCCACAATCTTGAGGCCCAGCGAGCGATAGAATTGGACCGCACGTGCGAGATTGCGGACTCTGACATCGGAACAAACGAAATTTGGATAGAGCCGAGTCATCGGTTTCCCATCTCGCTCGGCAGATAAGAGGAATGGGGAAGGTGCGCCCTACTACAGTTCAAGCAACGGCGCGAGTTACCGGGCACGTGCGAAGGTCTTGTTCGTCTGGATCGACCATCTCGGTTCATCTCGGATCCGCGCTCGTCCGATAGTTCGCGACGGTAGGTGCAACGGGCATTGCACCTACCTCGAAATGGGTGCAGGAGGTTTTGCGTGTCTATAGCCGGGCGCAGAAGTTGACTGCGAAGAGATAGGGGGTGGGTGCAATCTTACTTGCATATATCCCTCTCCCTTATCGAACCCAATCCCTGGATTCTTGCCGCCGCATCGCAAATCTTCGCGAATTGAACCGGTTATCGAAAACTGGCGCCTCGGCTCGCGACCTGTCTTCTCTCGAGACGACTAAGTTGCGGCCATAGAACGGATCCCGAAGCAAATCCGGTGGGCCCACAATTGAGCCAATCGGGCTCATCGTTCATCGGAGTCGATTGGTTCATATACAGCATGCCGCATGCGAAACATATGTCGGGAGATTCCACTTCCGTACGAGTGTCTCGATCGACGCTTTCGGAACTCGAGAGATTCCAGACTGCCCTTCACACAAGAACCGCCGATGAGACCCTTCGATTCCTTCTTCTCAGCAAGCGGAAGGTGCTGATTGCGAGATTGTACGGGAGTGCTCGCGGCAAACGCCCGTACCGGCCGTTCGAGGAGGTCGACAGGCTTGAGACTGATCGTTGACTCCTACGCGTGGATCGAGTTCCTACTGGCAGGCCCGAAGGGTCTGCAGGTCCGACGCTACCTGGAAGAACCGAATGACCTGATTTGCCCCGATATTGTGCTCGCCGAGGTGGCACGAAGGTTGGCTCGTGACGAACCAGACCATCGGACCATCGGCGGACATCTCCGCTCGATCACGGCCTTGAGCACCGTCCGCGGCATCGATCCGGACGTCGCCTTAGAATCGGTCAATGCAGACATCCTCCTCCGTCAGCATTCACGCGGGAGACGACTTAGTCTGCCGAGCTTCGCGGATGCAATCATTCTCGCGTTCGCACGCCACCTCGGTGCGAAAGTCCTCACGGGCGACCGTCACTTCCTCGGACTCCCCGAGACGGAGTGGATCGGCGGTTAGTGGCCGTGTCCTCCGAGGGAGATCTGAAATCCAACCGCGCGAAATATCGCTGGGCCACCATCGGTTCGACCTCAGAGCTGACCCGCGTCAGGTCCGATCGTTGGAGTGCAACCCGATCTGCGACCACTCCATGGCGCCTCTGCGGGCGACGGTTGCAAGAGCACCAAAGTCGTTTGCAAAGGAGGGCTCGGGCCGTGGAGTCTCACTTACGCCCCTGCCGGCTGGGTGCAATGGGCATCGCACTTACTTGCCTTTCTCGGAGCCCGATCGAATTAAACGAACCAGGTCGGTTGAGTGAGTTCTGGAACCCATTCGACGAGGGAAGCTCATTCATTGCGGATTGAACATGCTCCCCTATCTGCCCCAGAGCGGGTTTACAGTCGCTTGAACAAGCTGTTGACATCGACAGGCGAAATGAATGTTGGACCCACAATTCAGTGAGCACAGGCGATTCTGAACCGGTCAGTAGATGTCACAATGATCTTGCGTGTCAAAAACGTTCCCCGGAATGTTGAGCACAAGGGGTGGGTTGTTCACTACACACGACCCTGTTCTTCCTCGAAGGTGCTCTAATCGGGTCTCTCGACCACACAGCGACGTAAGTCGATTTGGTGTGACCCCGTCGACTTACGAGAGAATCGCGGGTGAACGCTCTTCCACTGAATGCTTATGCCGCCTCACGCCGCTTCAAGTTTAGGGCCGGCCGTGACTGCCAGTTCAAGAACGACCCGGCTGCCGTTCGTAGCGATTGTCGTCGTACCCCTTGTGTTCGTTCTTCTGTTTGGTTGGCCCGGCTTTCTGGCCCACCAAACTTACTATCAGGAGACAGTGACACTTGCTGAGCCCGCTTGCGGGAATTCCACCGGCCCGTATTCGAATTTCTCTTTTCACGGGGTCGTCTTCAGTTTCCGGTACACGTATTGGTGTGGCGGGCCGGTAGTAATCAACGGAACTGGCACAGAACCGAGCGGACTCGTCTACCATTTCGCGCTCGGGAACGCGCCTGGACCGAGCAATTGGGTTTCTTGGACCGCTCCTGACGGAAAGTTCGGCATTCAGTGGGATCGAGTGGCAACCGTCAACTTGATCGTGGAGGCATAAACCATGGACGCAGAAGAATCGGTGCGGAGGGGAGCAGACAGCATTCTCAAGGCGACAATAGTTTTCGGAATTTTGGTCCTTCTTGTAGTGCTGTCCATTCCGGAAGCCGGAGCGGCGTCAGTCTCTCCGGGGTCCTCGTTCAGCCCGAGCCGAAACAGTGGGGTCGGTTCCGTCACTCAACAAGGGCTGTCTTTGCCTGCTCGCGGAGTACCGCCTCCGGCCAATCGATTGGCGGCAAATTCGTCGGGACCCTAGGTCGACTTTTCGTGCCCTTATTCGGGACATCATTGTTACGCCGGATTCGTTTACCAAGGTTCGACGCAGCAGACTAGCTCGGTGCAGTCGACGATTGTCCTTCCAAACGATACGGCGGTCTACGGTCAATGGTACTATGTCCTCATTTCAATCTGGGATCAAAAGAACAGCTACAATCAGATCGGGTTCGCATCCATCAACGGGACCTGGCAAGTAATGTACTCAGCCGGGGAGAATTGCTTCACAGGTCCCTTCTATCAGAACCAATCGGCGTACACCCTCAAACAAAACGTCCAGTACACGTTTCAGATGGCAATTCAATCTGGTGGAAAGGTGTTCTTCGGGGCGTACTTGGGAACCTCGTCAACACTAATGTGATCCAAGACCGTGAGCACGGGAGCCACCTATCTACAACTAAGCAGCACCTCTTGTACCGGCGGTTATGGCTACACTGACTACGAGGAGTGGGGCGACCTGCTTGGGGGACAAGACGAACCAAATTGGGCGTTTTCCTTCGTTAACAATCTTGCTGGGGGCTATCCAGAATACCAATGGAACTACATGCAGACCTCCCAGTCACAAGTGACGCTGAACATTAACGGCGACAACTTGCAAGTCCTGAACGAGCAGTTCGGGCTCAGCACTACCCTGTGTGGGTCGGGCCAAGATATGTGCTCGATTACCTTGCCCCTTGGACAACAAGGTACTGTATCGGGGACCGTCCTCAAGTTCGTGCCGGGCGCGGTTGGAATCCAGTATCTCAGTGCGTATGCGCTGCCAACGGGGTACAAGGCGACTTTCAGTCCCTCCGGTAGCTTCTTGGCCGGCTCAGGCTTCACCCTTACCCTCACCACGCCCTCGTCCGGATGCCCTAGCGCAGCCATCGGCATCGAGGCCACGGGAGATGCAGTAGGATCCCTCCCCGCGCCCTACACCACTTATCGATTCCAAGTGTGGATTAGCGGATGCGGCGGCGGATGTGTAGCCTGGGGGACGCCAATTCTTACTCCGACCGGTTATGTTCCAGTACAGAAGCTTCGCTTTGGGAACTTAGTTGAGGAGTTCGATTTCACCACGCAGAGTCTCATGGTGGGAACGTTCCTGTCAGGAAACACATCTAATGTGAGCATGTTGGTGGATGTCGATCATGGGCTGCTTTACCTCACCCCCACCGAGCAGCCAATCTACATCCAAAACAGTACATTCCAAGGATGGCTACGAGATCCGCAAAACCTCACCACAGCAGACAATATTTTTGATCCTGTCACGATAACCTGGATTCCCGTGACGAGTGTGAAAATCGTGAATCACGAGGCCGATGTGTTCGATGTCGTGACAAACGAAGTAAATGACTTCGTGGCGAATGGTGCGCTGCTGGACAAGAAGACTTAGTTCACGCCAAGTAGCTTGACGGATGGCTCTTTGGCCGGGACTCGGTGTCGGCTCAATAAGGAGCAGGATTTCAAGGTGACGCCAAGCGGGCATATTCCTCCACCCAGCGCGTATCCCCTTCGAAGCGGAATGCTGCCGTCACAAGTCGAGCCCCAGGGAGAATGGCAGTACCCGGGCCTCGACCAGGCATCCGAGCTACGTCATTTCGGCTCTCTCGGACGACATAACGAGAGGGGAAAGTGGGTGAGCGAGTGAGCGTTTGCCACAAACCGCCACAAAGGGGTGTGTCTGCCCCGTTGGGGTGTGCATAAACCCCTCCAATTGGGGACTCGCACCGGTCGCTTCGGACCGTGAGTGCGGCGCTCGTCACTACTAGACATCTCGAGACCGGACCGAGAAGAGAAACGGACCGGCTTTCGATATGCACGCGGATTTGCCACCTTTAACTGGCGCGATCAGTTGCAATTTTTGCATATGTCCGTCGTAACAGCACACTTGCCTTCGTATAAGTAGCCCGTCAGCGCAGGTGGGTGTCATCCCGCCCCGGCTCGGCACGAATTTCCAAACGACCACACGGTGATCAAGAAGTTGGAACTGGTGGCTACCGATGTCGTTTATTCCTGCGAAGGGCGAGATCTCCCCGGCCCAAGGGGGCCTGACTTCAGACGGCTCGGTCCTGGACCGCAGGTTCCTACGGATCGTGGAGATCGCCGCATTCGTGGCGATCGGCTCGATCGCCATCATCGCCTACCACTTCGAGGGCTCGTTCCTCGTTCCGTTCTTGGTGATCTTCGGATTTGCCCTCGCTATCGTAGATACGGCCTTCGGACTGGGATACGGCACGCTGGCCACTCCGGTCTTGTTGATCGTCGGCTTCCATTCCGTAGCGATCGTTCCATCGGTCTTGATTTCCCAAGGCTTGGCCGCATGCTTCGCTACGGCGCTCCACATCAGGTATCGTAACGTGAACCTCACCGACCTCAAGGGGAACGACGTGAAGATCTCGGTTGCGGTAATCGCCTTTGGAATCATCGGGGTCGGGGCGGCGGTCTACCTGGCGATCAGCCTCCCACCGCTTTACGTCAAGGTGTACATCGGGGTGCTGGTCGTGGCGGTGGGCCTCTTAGTGCTCGCCAAACCACGTACGAGCTTCTCGTGGCCCAAGCTGTACGCGATCAGCGCCGTGAACGGCTTCGACAAGGCGATCAGTGGGGGTGGTTTTGGCCCGGTGGCGGTCGGTGGTCTCCTGAGCATGGGTCAGAGAATCCGGAACTCCGTCGGAATTGCCGTGTTCACCGTCACGGTCATCAACTTCGCCGCGGCGATCCTGTACCTCCTGGTGGAGCACATCACCCCGATTGAAGTTTATCTGATCGTATCGTTGGCCCCGGGTGCCGTGATCGGTGCTCTGGTCGGACCCGGCTTGACCGGACGCCTGAACACCAAGAGTCACATGGGCGGACTGGCCTGTGCGATCATCGCCGTCGGTGCCCTCGTTCTGGTCACGACCTTTGTAAGCTTCTAGAGGGCAACACCCCGTCGACGGGCCGAACCAAAATCGAGTTCCCAAGGAACGGCCTCCACCGCTCCAATCCGGATCAAAAGTCGAACGGGTTCCGTGAACGTCGAGAACCGAGCACGGCGAGATGCATCGACCGGCGAGCAGCAACCTCCGCGGACGACGCCCCGAGGTTCCGCGATTCCGTCGACCAGGGTCCGCGGGGATGCTCCCGCTCGGACTCGGACCGCGAGTCGATTATGGGAGCGAATCAGGGCCACCTAGGATTCAAGAACCCGCGGGGATTGCCCGAACCGTGTCGCAGGGACCGGGTGGACGAATCCGCCGGGTCGTGACGGGGTGGCTCGCGATCGAGTTCGGGGCGGCGGTCATGGCCACCGCAGTCGTGGTCGCGCTCGGGCCGGTGGTGGCCATCCTCCTCGCGGTCCCGAGGGATCCGTGGCTTGCGATGGTGGCCGTTCTCTCGGTTTCTGTGCCCACCGCGGTTCTCCTCGGTACTGCGGCTTTGAAGGTGAGCAAGGAGCTCTTTCGCCAAGCGAAGTCGGGTTAGCTCGAGTGGGGCCGCGATCGCCGCCCTCCCTGGCGCAGAAGATAGATGGCAGCGCTCGGATCCGATGTCCCCTGACGAGAGGTTGCGTAGGGTAGCGACCTGTACGCGCGGGTGCCGTGTTCATCGCGGCCAGTGTTAGCCGTACCATGGGGTTTTATTTGCTAGGCCCCGATGGGTGGCCGGTTGGTTCGCGGTAGCCTGAGGCGGGCTCGAAATCGAGATTAGACATGCTTCGAACCGGCCCAAGACGCTCCATGCGATGGGGTGCCGTACTCATCTCGGCGGGTGCAATACTTTGGTTGATCCAGGGGGCACTGCTTCTTTCTGCGCTACCTACTGTCGCCGGCGGATTCAACCTGAACCCATCAACCTCTTCCAACAATACCACGGCGTTGAGCCCTACCGCAGGACACACGCACGTATGGATCGCGGAATACGCGGTGAATGGGGCGCTGAGCAGCCTCGTCCTTGCCACATTCTTCGCCGTCTTGGCGTCTATCGCGTTGGTTTTCGGGACATTCCTGATCGCTCGGGCATCCGGCAAGCACGGGAACCGCGCGCCGCGCCCTAATGCAGAAACAACCTATGCGCTTTCACGAGGTACTAAGGCAGCCGGCGTTGCAGCCGGGGTATTCATCGGGTCGTTCGCCGCCTGTGGATTGATTGCCTTTGCGATTCTCGAATCACAAGGCTCGGGACCTGTCGCTAGCAACTGTGGTGCTTGGGGGGACGGGTGTCCGATTACGAGCGCCCTGGAGCTCTGGATCATGGGATCGGCGTTGCTCCTCGTAGGCGCCGAGATTTTCGGAGTATTCTCCGAGAGAGTGTCGAAAGAGACGGCCGGACACGTCCAGATCCATGGGGCGCTCTTCTCGAATTACGCGATCGTTAACTTCCTCGGACTGGCGGTTGTGCCTTTTGCCGTAGTGATGAGCCCGAGCAATGGCGGTCTATCGGACAGCCTGCTCTATGCCGCTCTGTTCGCCCAACTCTTTGTCGTTCCCATCACCGGTTTCGTCGCGTGGAGCTGGCTGTCGGTCCACGGATTCCAATCGGCGTTTCGAAAGGCCGGTGGATTGGTCGACCTTGACACCGAAGGACACGCAAGTTGGGGAAGCGGTCCGACTGCGTCGGGAGACCCCGAGATACCGGTCGGAGGGGTCCGCGCGGGTGCCCCAGTCTCCCCTGCAGGATTGGGCGCGCGCTCGCGAGTGGTCCCCCCCCTCGACCCGGATTGGGCCCAGCGAATCCAGGTTCGTATGCAGAATCTCGAACGACTCGTGATCGCGCAGAACGAAACGATTTCCGACCTTCGTCAGGTTCTGATCCGGCTTCCTGCCGATCGGGGACTGACGGACCCTACCGTCGCGACTCGCATTGGTGGTGTCGGTTTGCTGGGCCAAGATGCGGAAACCGTAACCGTGCCCTCGCGGTCGATCCCTTCGTTGGATGATTTGGGCGACGAAACTGGGCCGTCGGAGAACTCCGTCGGGAATCGCACCCGGGGGGTCGGCCGACCGTCGGACAAAGGAAGCAGGGGGCCGTAAACTTCGACCTCCATCCAGCGACATGAGAAACTGGGCGTGTCAAATCTCCCCAGAGCACGCCCGCTCCTCCTGGCGCAATCCCTCTTGTGCCCGCTATCACGAATCCATCGATGTACGCCCGGGTTAGACGGCACTTGCAGCACGCGCGGCGGTGTGGCTGCCGACCTATCCCAACGAGCGTGGCGTCTGAGATTCGACGAAAGACCAGGGCACGGTAGAAAATTCGCCCATTCTCAAATAAGTCCGGAGCTATCCGAGGGAGCGCATATGCCGCTAGGTGAGGCCGTGGTCATTGACCCCAGGTTCCAGGGCATTCCGCAAGTCGCCCTCGGAGGATACGTTGGAGGGCTCCTCGCCGGAGAACTGACCGGGGCCGAGGCGGTGTTCCGCCGACCGGTACCTGTAGGCCGCCGTCTTCGCGTCGAAGGACGGGACAACGAGGAGAGAACCCTTCTGGACGGCCCGGAGCTGTTGGCCACGATTCGGCCGGTGCAGGTGGAAGTCCGACTCCCAGCCCCGGTGTCGTTGGAGGAAAGCGAGGCCGCGCGACGCGCGTACCCAGGACTGCGTCGACATCTGTTCCCGAATTGCTTTACCTGCGGACCATCGCGGGCGGAGAAGGATGGGTTGAGGATCTTCGCCGGACCGGTCGCTGACCGCGAGGCCGTAGCGTCTCCCTGGACTCCTGACCAGAGCCTCGCGTTGGGGAACGACGGGATCGCGCTACCGTTCATCTGGTCGGCATTGGACTGCCCCAGCATCTGGGCCTTGCTACTGCAAGAGCCGCTCGATTCGCTGGCTCGGGTCGTCTCGGCCCGGATGGCGGTCCAGCAGAGGGCCCCGGTACAGCCTCTCCGGCCCCATGTCGTGATGGCTTGGGCGATTGGTCGAGACGGGCGGAGTCGAACCGGCGGAGCCTCGATCCTGTCCGCGACGGGGGAAGTGTGCGCCGTAGCGCGCCACACCCTGGTGGCGGCCGATTGGGGAGTACCTCTGAGCCTTACCGCTTGGAAGTAAGCTATCCCGAACGCATCAAAGCCGCTTCGCCGAACAATTCCGGCGGGAATCTTGGGGCTAGCCCTGCGATAGTCATTGCAGCCGTTTCCGGCCCGCTTCACACTCGATTCGGACGGTGGGGGCCTTAATCTAACCGCAGCGGCTTTCCGGTCGTGGCTTCCGTCCGGCGGCTCGCCGCCATCATGTTCACGGACATGGTGGGTTTCACTACTTCGACCCAAACCAATGAAGCGGACACTCTGGAGTTACTGCGGGAGCAAGAAGAACTCGTTCGTCCTCTTTTCAACGTTCACCAAGGTCGCGAGATCAAGTCGACGGGCGATGGGTTCCTTGTCGAATTTGACAGCGCCCTCCGAGCCGTCCAATGCGCGATCGACATCCAACAGCATCTCCATGAGCGCAACTCGCAGCCCGGGGTCACCCCCATCAAACTGCGAATCGGGATTCATCTCGGAGATGTCGAAGAGCGGGGGAGCGACATCTTCGGGGATGCGGTGAACATCGCCTCCCGCATCGAGCCCCTGGCGGTCCCGGGAGGACTCTGCATCTCAGGCCAGGTGTTCGACCAGGTCCGAAACAAGATCCCGAACCGGCTCGAGAGATTAGAACCGAAAGTGCTCAAGAACGTGCGGTTCCCGATGGATGTCTACCGGGTCGTCCTGCCCTGGGCGGGCGGCGAAGCGGAGGCGATGGGCCCGGTCCCGCCTCGTCTTGCGGTCCTACCTTTGGTGAACATCAGCCCGGATCCGAAGGATGAGTACTTCGCCGACGGACTCACCGAGGAGCTGATCTCGGTCCTGTCGGCGATCCGGGGTCTTCGGGTCATCGCGCGGACGTCGGTGAGCCAGTACAAGGGGTCCGGGAAGCCCATCGCTCAGATCGGCTCGGAGCTGGGGGTGAGCTCGGTGCTGGAGGGAAGCGTCCGAAAGGCCGACCACCAACTCCGGATCAGTCTCCAGCTGATTGACGTACGGACCCAGGAGCACCGCTGGGCGATGACGTACGACCGCAAGCTCGAGAACGTGTTCGCAATCCAAGCGGACGTGGCAGAACGCACGGCGGGGGCGTTGAAGATCGAGCTGCTAAAATCCGAGCGCGAAGCCATTCAGGAGAGACCCACGTCCAGCCTCGAGGCGTATGAGTCCTATCTGAGGGGAATCCGAGCCTTTCAGCAGTCTACGGGCTCTGGGAGCGAAGAGTTCGATACGCAGGCCGTGCGGTACTTCGAGGAAGCAATTCAGAAAGATCCTCAGTTCTCCGGGGCCTATTCCTATCTCGCGAACCACCTCATCGGGGTCATGGGGACGACTCGCCCCGGGAAGGATGTCTTCCCCCGCGCACGGGAGTTGGTGGTCAAGGCTCTCGAACTGAACCCGAACTCCTCCGACGCTCACACGGCGCAAGGCAACCTCGCCATGCAAATGGACCTGGACTGGGCACGTGCGGAGTCCGAATTCCAGCAAGCCATCGCGCTCAACCCGAGCGCCTCCACGGCTCACTTCTGGTACGGGTTTCTGCTCGGGGTTCTCCAGCGGTTCGGCGAGGCCAAGGAACAGTACGTCATGGCGATCGAGCTGGACCCGCTATGGCTTATGCCCCGACTCAACCTCGCGGCGACGGAGGATTCCTTAGGGGACTTGGATTCCGCGATCGCGTTGGTCGAGAAGTTGGAAGGAAGATCCCCCCGTAGTCCAGCGGTCCGAGCCACGCTCGCTGCGCTCTATGCGCGTGTCGGCCGAACCGACGACGCGATCCAGGCCGTGGAGCCCCTGAAGGGTGCGTCGGACCTGTTCTCTCGAGCGATTCGTTCGGGAGTCCTCGCTATTCTGGGAAGGCGAGAGGAATCCCGAGCCTTGATGGCCGATCTGGAGTCCGAACAGTTCCGCGAATACGCCCCCCTGACGATGCGAGCGGCGTTCTACGTCCTCTGGGGGGAAAACGAGAAAGCGCTCGACCTGCTCGAGCAGGACTTCCGGGAAGGGGACAAGCTTCTGTGGAATTCCTACCAGCTCGAATTCCTCGACCCCCTCCGAGATGATCCCCGCTTCGTCGCGATGCTCCGGGCCATGAAACTCCCGACGAGCAAGCCACGACGTCGTGCGCCAGCGCTCGTGGGAGAGAAATCTTAGCGCCGTGCCGAATCCCGCTCGCTTCCTTGCGAGTCGCTTCGGAAGTCCTTCAGCTCCTAGCGGAAGCTCCGGGAGGAGCCGCACCCCCTCGAAGGACGCCGCGCCCAGGAAAGTTCCCGGGAAGCCAGACGGGGTCGTCTGTAACGATATCTAGGAGGAACAGTTTGCACCGACCGGGGGCATCGCGGGAGGCCTGCCTTACGGAGGCGCGGCATCAACCCGGCGGTCCGGCCACCAACGTCACCGTCGCAGTCGTCGACCGGTGTCTGCCATCGCCGGGGTAGTTCGCGGTTAGGTTGTAGGTGCCCGTACGTGAAGGGGTGAAGGTCACGTGGCAGATTGCGGTCCCCCCAGATCCTACCAGAGTACAGCTCCGTTGAGCTGCGAAACCATTTGGCCCCTTGATGGAGACCGTAACCGTTCCGGTCGGCGTTCCCACCGTTCCCGGACTCATGTCCGTTACGACAACGGTACAGGTCTCGGGCGTTCCAGTATCGACGTCGGAGGTAGGGCACGTTAGCTTCATCGAATCGCTTCGCTTCGTGACCGAGAGGGCGAGACTTCCGCTGGTCACACTGACCTGGTTGGCGTCGGTGACCGTAACTGAAACGGAGAAGGTCCCTTTGACGGTCGGCGCGCAGGATAGCTGAGCTTCGCTCGAAGTGGAGCAGCCCTTCGGAAGCCCGTGCCACACGAAGGAGTACGGCGTCGAGCCGCCGCTCGGCGCTAATGAGATGCCCGTCGTCTGGTACACGCTCACGGGGTCCGGGATCGCCGAGGGCGTCGACACCACGAGGGCCGGATCCACCGTTAGCGAAGCTGAAACGCCGACCGTGTGGTGATTCGACCCCGTCACATTCAGGTAGAAGGTGAAGACCCCCGTCACTCTCGGGTTGAAAGTGTAGGCTAGCCCGCTTGCGCCCGTGAGATTCTGAGAGGTCCCGTTCACCTCCAACGTCCATGCATAGGGGCTGAACGCGCCCGAGATGCCCAGCGTCAGCGTCGACGTCTGTTGGCTGAAGTCGATCGAGGAAGGGGTCACCGCCAGCGACGGCAGCGGCGTCGCGTTGGCTATGGGCAACGAGGCGGCACTCGTTCCGCCACTATCGACTGCCTCCGCTTCGAAGCAGTAGGCGCTTCCCAACGTCAGGCCCATGACGGTGTAGGGGTCCGAGACTCCCGAGTAGCTCGTCGAATAGCTTCCGCAGGACAGAGCGTATTCCGCCTGCAGGACGGTGTAGGAAGAGATAACCCCCGGGGAGGGCGAGGTCGGAGGGGCGGTCCAGGTCAGTGTGACCGAGGTGGGAGTGGCCCTAGATTGCGCTAGATTAGTGGGGGCGCCCGCGATCGTGGTGAGGATCAAGGAAGAAGTGGGAGTCGACGCACCAGCGCTATTCGCGGCCTCTACCTCGAAGCAGTACTCGGAGCCGGACTGCAATCCGGTTGCTGAGTACGAAGTGAAAACGGAACTGGGGGAGTAGACCGATGAGAAGACCCCGCACGATGCGTCGAAATCCGCCTGAAGCACGATATCCGCCGTCAGGTTCCCTATCGGGTTCATCCACGAAAGCAAGACAGTGGTGGTAGTCACAAGGCTCCCGGCAAGCCCGGTGGGAGCCGCAGGATCGGAGAGTGGATACGGGTTGGTGGCGTTGTGGTAGGCGTAGACGACGTTGTAGAAATCCGATTCATTCCCCAATGAAGCGTTGTAGTCGAGCATGAAGTCCGGGCTGGAGGCGTACAGGCCCTCGAAACAGGAGTTGGCACACGGGACACCTGCCTGGAAGGTCCGATTCGCGGGCATCGAGGTCCCTGTCCATGGGTTGAAGAGATACTGAGTTCCGCCGATGTTCCAGCCAAGAACGTACGGCGAAATGAAGACATACTGCTGGCCGGTGAAGAGTAGAGGGGAAGTGCCCGGAAGCACGCTGTACTTTGCCGCGAGCGAGCTGGAGAGGACGTAGGACGGCGTGTATTGCAAGACATAGGTCGCCACCGCGTCGCCCCCGAAATACCCCGCCGAGAACGCAAGCTGCCGCGTTGAGGCGTTGAAGCCGATTCCATTCACGAAGTTGAACCGCACTTTGGAGTCGACCGTCACGCTTGTGACCAGCGAGAACTCGATGCGGCCGAACGCGTCGTAGCTGGCGTTTAACTGCTGAACTTCGTCGGCGGTGCTTCCTCCCGCCTGGACGTTGATGAGTTGCTGCAGCTGCGGGATCCAATAGATGTTGTTCGCCTCGAACCAGCTCGTGGCTCCTGCGTTCCAATGCTCTCCAGAAACGAGGTTGTATCCGTCGATGGTCTTGTTCGACGAGAGGACGACAACCGTATCGTTTCCGACATAGATCGGCTGCTGGTTCGCGCCATCGACCGCGGCAGTGGTGTTCAGCATCCGAACCGATCCTGTGTCCAGATCGACCAGTTCGATGCTATAGGTCCTTCCGCCCGCAGTCGTGGTCCCGAAGAAGAGCGCTTGATGGTAGTTGGACTCGATGAAGAACTCGTCGTCCAGCATTTCGTTGTATCCGAAGAGCTGGTACAACGGGACGATGGCGGCAATGGTGCGAACGGTGCTGTTGTTCAGGTAGAGGATATCGAGGTCCGAGGAGTTATCGACGTAGTACACGCCAGAGGACTGGGCGGAGCTACTCGCGAGGGTCGGGATCTGCACATCCTTTCCACCCATGTTCTTCAGGTAGCTCGACATCGGATTGTAGCCGGTGAGATGGTAGAGCTTCTCGTAGTAACCGTAGATTGATGGCGACTCGGTCTTCGCCTCTACCGAAGGGGCGGCGGTCACACCTGACGCACGCATCGTCGTAGCAAACGCGCGTGGCGCTGAGTGGCCGGAGAATGGGGCAGTTGCAGAGTGAGCTTCTCCGTAAAGGGGGGTCAACCCCGTCACGAGCAAGGCGGAGAACGCGAGTGCTACCCCCAGGACGACGAAAGAGCACCGGTGGTAACCATTCATGTTCCGAGTGACTCGTCGGGGCCTCATTCCAATCTAAGGTAACAACCTTCTGGATACGCACGTGCGCGATTCGCCGGGCCTGGGCAGGGTGCTTGAGGGGCCGAATCCATCGTACCTACCTGTCCGTGCTCGATTCTATCGAAGCCGGCCTGCCGCATCTCCCCCGGGCGAAACGGGGATTCCACGCACGTTCACCGATATCAAGATACCACGGAATCCCATGGCGGCTGACACCACTCAGGAGTGGGCAGCCAATCCACTGCTGTCGTGCCAATCGACACGTAGAATGGGTTTGACTGAGACTTTATCGTTTCAGCTCCCATTGACGGCTTGAGGATTTCTATGACGCCTTCCGGGCCGAGCGGGGGAACCAATCCGCAGTTACTCTCCGTGCCGTCGTCCACGATCCCCGGCACGCTAGTTCATCCCGCGAATCGACCGGGCGGAGCCTCGGCCGGACAACCGCTGTACGGCTCCGTCGTGGGAGACGTCATGGTCCGGGACGTCGTGACAATCGCACCGGGGGGGACACTGCGAACCGCCGCGCTGCTCCTCAGCCACAAGAGAATCTCGGGAATGCCCGTGGTGGAGGAGAACGGCCGGGTCATCGGGGTGCTCAGTGAGAAGGATATCGTGCGGGTCCTTCAACAGCGCGGCGGACTGGTCCTGCCCGGAGGTCTGTTCGACCTACTCCTAGAACCGTCCGAGGCGCGACAGAAGGACATGTTGGTGCGTTGCCACCGCGTGATGGACGAAACGGAGGTGAGGTCGGCCATGACGTCACCCGCCCAGACCATCCACCCCACGGCACCCACCGTCGAGGCGATCCGCAGAATGGTCAGCTCGCGCATCAACCGGTTGCCCGTGGTGGAGAACAGCCGGCTTGTGGGGATCGTGACTCGTCGCGACGTTCTTTCGGCCCATCTCGAACTGAGCTAACTCCGATTCAAACATTCTCCTCCCTTGGAGGGCGACACACCATATGCATCGTGTGGCCATTTGATGCCGTCCGAAGGTCTTCTCTGTCCGGACCTCCCCGTCCTTTGGATGGATTCGTGCCCGCCCTGTATGTCTAGAGAGTGCGGCCCATAGGTCCATAACCCCTCCAGAGCCTCGCTGCATTCATGGCGACCCAGTTCTGCATAGCCTGTGGCACGCCGCTGCCCTCCGATGCTCAGTTCTGCGTGAAGTGTGGGAATCCGGTGGCCCTCGCTCCATCAGCTTCTGGATCGCCGGGTCCGGCATCCGTCCCTCTCTCCAGTGGCGGTACCGCCGGGAATTCGCCAGCGGCGCCTCGACCCCCCGCCACATCGCCGGGAACCGCGGCCGCTACCGGCTCGGGGTTGAGCGAGCTCCTTGGGCTACGCGGACGCGGGAATTTCCTGGTCCAGCACGAGATCATCTCGCTCGGACACAGTTATCGCGTGATGGATGCTGGAAAGAAGCACCTATTCAGCGTTCGGGGCGACGTCGGACAGAACCTCGGCGGCAATGCCTTGGGAAATCTACTGGGCGGGTCCGATTCCTACATGGGCCGAATGGCGGCCCGTAGCGTGAACATGACGTACTCACTGGTCAACGCGCAGGGGGCCGTGCTCGGATCGATTCAGAAGGACGGAGGCGCGAACCACTCCCAGTTCACGTTGATGGATTCGGCCGGGCAGCGCTGCGTCGTGGTGACCCTGGATCGGGGGCTTATGGGCGGGATTACCGCGACCGCGGTGTCTCCGGATGGACGGCCGATGCTTCAGACGGGCGGCAACCTAGTCCGCCACAACTTCATGATCAAGGATCCCGGGGGAAAGGACCTCGCGAAGGTCCACGAGGCGTGGGTCGCTGTGCGGGATACGTACAACGTCGACATGATGGGGAGCATTGACCCTCTCTATCCCCTCGTCTTCACGATCCTGATCGATTTCGAGAAGGTCAAGTGAACGAGAGCACTGAGCACAATGGTCGTCGCGCCCAGAGACCGACCTCCCAGTGGAACCGTGCGAGAGGCATCGTAAAAAACTGGGGAGGCGCCCAGTGAACCGGCCCTCATCTCGACTTGGATTCCCCGACGGGCAAACCGGCCAGAGCCAGAATGTCCGCGTGCCCGCGTGCGACGTCCGCGCGGGTCAGGGAGAGCGGGTCGATGAAGGCAAGTTCCCGCCATGCGGCGGACCGCGGGACCGTTCCCGAGGGCCACTCACCTCGGAAAACGAAGTGCAAGTCCCAGTGATTCCCGGACTCCGGGTCGAGGGCGGAAGGGTACGTCTCGGAGAACACATCGGGACCGCGAAGCGATAGGTCCGAAGCCCCCAGCTGCTGCTGCAGGATCCGTTTTGCGGCATCAATCGGGGTCTCGAACTCAAGCAGATGGGATGCAGGCAAGATCCATCGGCCCCCGATGGTCCGCAAATGCTCGTCCTCCAGCGTAGCCATCTGTTCCCAAGGAGCTTTGGAATCCGGCCTGCCGAGGAGCACCTTTGTCGGGGTCGCCGACGGGCGGAGGACGACGAATGCCGATAGGCAAAGACCGCCTTCCGGGACACTCCAGAAGCGCCGGCCCTGAATGAAGCGCCCCGTCGGGCGATACCGCGCGAACCGGGCCGAGCCGAGGTGCGGCGGGTCGTCCATGCGAGATGGCATGCGGGGCGGCATAGTAACTCCGGTCCCCCTACCGTACTGTTGCCAAGCGGTTCAAGCGGAGTGAGCGCCCGTCGGAGGTCGACGCGGTCCTCGGTGCGTTTCGGTACTGCCGAGTGGGCGGCAGGCAAATGTCTCCGTTCAAGTTCGACGTCAACCGATCGCCCCGAAACTCATCTAGGTCTCAAACTAGCATGGCGGAAATGCCGGCCGGACCTCTGGGCGTGAGAGCAGCAGACGGCCGTTTCGAGAAGATTCGCAGGGACTTCTGGGTGAACTAACGGGTCTCGACCTGAATGTGCTGTCGAGTGAGTTCGGGTTGTCTTGTGCCTAGGATCGCGTGGGGTGAGAACTCGATTCTCTCAGGGGCCCTAAGTAGGCTCACGTCTTGGTGTCCGCGCCTGGATGCGGGACGCCTTCAGGAGCATGCTTGACGGCCGACAACCACACCTTCCGGTACCCGGAGTCTCGAGTACGAGAAGTCCGAGAGATGATCCACGGCGTCGAGATCGTCGATCCCTATCGCTGGCTCGAGGATCCCTCGGCCGCTGAGACTGGTGAATGGGTCGAGGCCCAGAACCGGCTTACACGAAGGATACTGTCCTCCCTCCCGTACCGGAAGACACTCCACCGGCAATTCATGTCCTACGCCGTGCAGGACCGGGTGCCCCTCCGGTACCCGCCTCTCCCTTCGAGAATCTCCGGAGAGAAAACTGGGTCGCGGTACTTCCTATTGCGACGACCTTTCCGGGCCCAGCAGCCGGTACTGTACTGCCAGGACGGGCCGCGCGGACGTTCCCGGATCCTAGTCGACCCCCAGAAGGAGGTTCCGGGTGGAACCACGTCGATCCTTCAGGTCACTCCGTCCTGGGACGGGTCGAAGGTGCTCTTCGGACTCAGTGTCGACGGCAGCGACCGTACGGCCCTACGAGTCCGCGGGGTTGACTCGAAGCGGGACCTCGCGCGCGTCTCCAACGTTCGGTACTCCACGGTTGCCTGGCTTCACGACGGGAGCGGGTTCTACTACTCGAACTGGCCCGAGCCTGGAAGTAGCGGGGGCGCAAAGCGGGCCCACGTGTTCTTCCACCGCATGGGGACTCGCGACACGGCGGAGCTTCCGATATTCGGACAAGGGCTCGAGACGACCCAAGGGGTATCGGACCTCGTGCTCGACCCGCACGACGACCACCTCGTGGTTCTGGTGGAACGGCTGTCCACCTCTTCCGACATTTACTACTTGGACCGGCGGAGAGGGGGAGAAGTTCGCCCTCTCGTGACGGGGCTCGGCTCGCTCTTTGTGGGCGATGGCAGTATGGTCATCCGAGATCGGCGGGTCATCGGCGTCACCGACCATCGCGCCCCGCGCCGTCGAGTGGTCTCGATCTCTATCGAGAATCCAAAGGAAGGGTCCTGGAAGGAACTTGTCCCCGAGTCGGACGGGATTCTCGAGGGTATGGCCGTCGTCGGTCACCGAATTGTCCTGCGATACCTCGAGGGTGCGTCGAGCCGGCTCTATGCGTGCGGCTTGGATGGAAGCGCGACGAAGCAGATCCCACTTCCCGGCTTGGGCACGGTTTTGGGGCCCCCGGGGGAGGGCGTGGGCGATGAGGCGGTCTTCGCCTTCACCTCCTTCCAAATCCCTACGACGCTCTACCGGTGCCATTTTCCTGGAGGGCGATTGACGGTCCTCGACCGCTCCCCCATCCCAAACCCCCAGTCTTGGCTGACCACCCGGCAGGTGCACTACGGTTCGAAGGACGGGACCGAGGTGTCCATGTTCCTGGTCCATCGAAAGGGATTGCGCCGGACGGGGTCGAACCCTGCGTTACTCGAGGGCTACGGGGGGTTCGGGTTCAGTTACACCCCGGCCTTCGACTACGGGATCCTTCCCTTCCTTCGGGACGGGGGAGTCTACGGGATCCCGAATCTTCGCGGAGGCGGAGAGTACGGCAGGGCATGGCAAGACGCGGGGAAGCTCGAACGGAAGCAGAACGTCTTTGACGACTTCGCGGGAGCGGCCGAGTGGCTCATCGGTGAAGGGTATTCGGACCCCGCGCATCTGGCCATGAAAGGAGCGAGCAACGGGGGCCTGCTCGTGGGAGCCCTCCTCACTCAGCGGCCCGAGCTGTTCCGCGCCGCGGTCTGCGGAGTGCCCGTGCTCGACATGCTGCGATTCCACCTCTTTGACGGGGGCTCGCTCTGGGTGCCGGAGTATGGGTCGTCGGAGGCTCGGGAAGGGTTCGAGTACCTTCGGCGGTATTCGCCCTACCACCACGTCCGTCCCGGAGTCAAGTACCCAGCCGTCCTCCTCACGACAGCCGATACGGACACTCGAGTGAATCCCCTTCATGCGCGCAAGATGGCCGCGCGGTTGCAGGCCGCGAGCTCGTCCGGGCTCCCTGTACTCTTGCGCACCGATATCAAGGCCGGCCACGGTTTCGGGAAATCCGTCCGCCAGACCGTCGAGGAGCTCACGGACATCTGGACATTCCTCTACGATCAGCTGGGGGTCCTCTCTCACTACCCGGCGAAATGACCGCACGGCGTTTCTCCCTCCGAGCCCGGATCAGCACGGACCGCCCGGCGGCGATCCGGCCGGTACTAGAGCGGCTCTTCGGCGGCAAGTCGACAACATTGACTGGGAGCGGAACGGATTTCTTCGTCACCGCCGAGCTGGTCGGCTCGAGCGCACGTGAACTCAACCGGTCGCTTCTCTCCGAATTGCGTCGGGTCGAGAAGAAGACTCGACTGCGGTCTCAGTGGACGTCCGAAGGCATCACGGAGCGGTTCTTTGACTACGTGCCGAAAACACTCGAACCGAAAGCCCGCGTTGAGCATCCCCCCTTCTCCCACCTCGTTCGCGGGTCCCGGCGACTCTATAGCGGCAGCGACATGCACCCGGGTATGGACAGAGAGGAACGAAGAGCAAAGGCCCGAGAGGAGGCCAAGCGCGAACGGAGCTCCAAGCGCATCGCCAAGGCCCCAAGCAGTCAGACTGTTGACCGTAGCGACGGCCAGGGCCCCGAAACGCAGCGCGAAACCGCACGTCGCGTTTACCGCACGGGGGGCAAGGCCAAGCGCCGCGCCAGCACCGGTCTACGCGGGGCCGAGAAACCACGCAAGTGGCGGGAGGGGCGCCAGTAACGGAGGGGGCACCGGTCCGGGTCCCAGCCCGTGCACGATAGCCGGTGGGACTGACCGAGGGCGACGGGGGACCGGGTGCTACGGAGGGTGGCTTCGCTTGGTGACGAGAATTCCATTGCGATCGCGCTCCGCTGCGAGACGGGGGCTCGCGGAGCGGGACCCAGGAGTGATCCACGATCGCCGTCGCCCGAACTCATGTTCAAACTGAGCTGTCCACGGGGTACTCTGAGGACGGTCGCAACCTGAGACCACGGAGGGCCGGGGGGTACCGGGCGGCTCCACTTCCATCCGAGGGCAGCCGGCTCCTCGGCGGCGACTAGCCTTGGTTGCGGATGCTCTTTCTCGACACGGCCGGAATGGAGACCGACTGAGGTAGCGTCACCAAACCGAGGAAGATCAGGATGACCCCGAGGAATTCGGCATAGTAGAGGGCGGCGGGGAACGAAGCGATGTAGAGCGCGCCGCCGGCCGCTAGCACCGACGCTCCGATGCCCATCATCACGGTCCGCCACTGCCAGGCTCGCCGCAGGGAGAGCACGACGGCCGCGAGCAAGACCACGGTGGCCGGACCGGTGACCAGGGAAGACAGGACGAGCAGCGTCATCGGTGGGTTCCCCGTGATGACCCCACCCGAGACCATGGAAGCGGGAAGGGGCGTCGCGAAGCTGAGACCGCCGACGAGCACGCACCCAGCGAGGGTGTAGGCGGTGTAACCGGTTCGGAACCGGGAGCTACGTATCACCTGGGTGCAACCTAGCGAAAGCACCCCGACGATCGCCGCGGACAAGAACACGTAGGCCTGCAGGAGTGGCACGTCCAGGACTCCGAGGTAGACCACCAGCTCTATCGCGGTCGCCACCGCAGCGAGGCCCAGCCCCGTCCCCCACGCCAGCTGGCTCCGAATGTGGTCTCGGACAAACCGAACGAGACCCCGGGCCGAAAGGGCCCCGAGCGTTACCGTGAGGACCAGCAGGGATACGGTGATGCCTGTCGCCGTCGCGTCCACGTTTCGCAACCCCCGGCAGTTCAGCGAACGCTCATGCGGGGGCCCGCTCGGGTTCCGGAGGAGTTTGTTTCATGCCACTCTCAGGCACCCCACTACTCGCCTCGGAGGTTGGAATCTTCACGTTCCGGCCCCGGTACACGGCGACCATGGCCCCGAGCAGGAACAGGTCCATCAGCAGGAAACCCACGTTGAACAGCCAGTACCCCGCGCTTCCGGAATCGGTGGTGTAGAAGGCGTAAATGTACCCCCCGACCGTCGCGAGCAAGACCGAGATCATGGCGAACCCCGCCATGGGAGTCCGCGCCCCTCTCCGGTCGACGTAGAAGTCGACCGCGAGCAGCGCCATGCAGACGAGCGTGATGCCGATGAGCGCAAAATACTGCAAGGCTCCGAAGTTCGCGTCAATGGGAGTGGGACCGCCCGTCGAGGACGCGGCAGCCCCGATGCTAGATTCGTGGAACTCGATGTAGAAGCCCTGGAGCGGGGTCGCGATGAAGGAGAAGATCCAAGTTCCAAGAATCGCCGCGCGTACCGGGTCTCTCCAGGCCGGCCGCCCCCGAACCGTGGTGTAAAGGAGCGGGACGAGAACGATCATCGCCCCCACCGCAGCCCAGAGCATGGTGGTGTCGTCTCCGGCCATTCCGTTGGCCGCGGTGTTGGAGTACAGTTGAAGGGATCCTCCGGGGTCGCTAGCGAAGAGGAGGTCGGGCACCCCGTTGGGGAAGACGGTCGTGAACGCTTCGAGCACGAACACGGTCGTGAACGCGAGGACGCCCGTGATGCTTACCCACAGGCCCACTTTGGCCATGCCTCGCTTCCACCCGGCCAAGGACAGCACATCGAACCGCTTCGCGACCACGGCCACGACGCCGAGGATCAGTGCCATGACCATCATGTGGGAATGCGATCCCATTGTGATGCCGAGCACGGCTTGCGCCCCGCCCAACCAGGAGATGTACCCGTTGAAGATGCTCGGCGAGACGCCGATGTCGATGACGAAGTAGTTCATCCAGAAGACCACGAAACCGATGACGCCGGCGACGAAGGCGGAGATCACGGTCACGAACGTGAGCCAGTACGTCGAGTCCATCTTGCGGAAATCCTTCCAGGACGGGAGGTATCGCCACTTCGGGATCATTCCCAGCCGGTTCTGACTGGGGTCGTAGGTGCCGGAGATCTTTCCGGGCAGCAGGTAGAGTTGAACGAGCAGGGCTCCTCCGACGTCCGCGAGGAAGATGAGGCCGAGCAGAATCAGCCCGAGTGGGATCGGAGCTAGGTTCGCGTTGAAAATGGGGCGCAAGTAAAGGAACGCGCCGATGGCGCCAAATATGGTCGCGACGAGCGCACGGTACGGGATGGGGAAGTCGATCGCTGGCTCGTACTTGTCCAGGTCGAATACCATGAACACTAGATAGACCCCGAGCGCTGCAATCCCAATCGCGATCGAATGGAAGTACAGGTCCGAGGCTCCGAAACCGAGCGCCGGTGGCAGGCTCCCCTGGGCGCTGGGGCCGAGGCCCATAACGTAGTAAAGTAGGGACATGAGACCGATGAGAAACAACGTGATCCAAACGTAGGTTTTCATCGGGTGCAAGTATCCCCTCTCCGTCATCAGATACCGACTCGTCGGCTTCGCATCGACCGCACGAGAGCGCGGTTGCGCGGCTAGCTCTGGATCCCGGTCTTCAGACACCATGGTTTACACCGTACCCATCGATCCGGCCAGTCCCTTGCCTCTCCGTGGGCAGGTCGACGTGTCCTACGGCACATGCCCGCTCCTCGACATGCACGGCTCGGGAACGCCCGCCCGTCGCCATTCCGGACCTTGAGCTCCTCGACTGCTCGCCGAAGGTAATTCGTTCCGTAAAGTGGATTCCACGAGCGGGTGAGTTATGCTTGACGGGCCATACTTAGAACCCTCGCTCTTCCTGAGGACCGAGGGCGACTTGCGGGTCACGGGTCGATACGACTGAATGAGTCTTGTCGAGGAACCGGGCAGATTGGGATTTCCCGCCTATCTCGGCCCCGCGACCGCCGCGCGGTCGCAGCCGTGGTGGGACGTCCTACTCGCCTATGCTCAGCTCCTGAAGCCACGGATGGTTGCCCTGCTCGTCTTCACCGCGGCCGTCGGGATGGCGGTCTCGGCGAGCGCTCTCGGAATGACCCTGAGCCCGGGGGTCGTGCTCTGGGGCCTGGTCGCTATCATTTCCGGAACCGCGGGGTGCAACGCCATCACTGGTTACGTCGACCGCGATATCGACCGAATGATGGAACGGACCCGCGGGCGGCCCTTGTGTACCGGTCGAATCAGCCCGGCGAGCCGCGCGGTCTGGCTCGGTGCAGGCCTCTTGGGGGTCGCCCTCGTCCTTGCGGGGCTTCGCAACCCCCTCGCTCTCACGTTCATGGCGCTAGGCATCGTGGACAACGTCGTGATCTACAGCATGTGGCTCAAGCGAACGAGCCGGTGGAACATCGTTCTGGGGGGCATTTCCGGAGGAATGCCCGTGGCATTTGGGTGGGCATTTGCCTCCGGAACGATCGGTCTTGCTCCGGTGCTGCTCGCCGCCATGGTCGTCCTGTGGACACCGACGCACATCTGGAGCCTGGCCTTGCGCTACCGGGACGACTATGCCCGGGCCGGGATTCCGATGCTTCCGGTCGTGACCTCTGAAAAGACGGCCCTGCGATGCATGGTGGCCACGGGAGCCCTGCTCGTCCCGTTGAGCCTGGCCGTTCCGTTTGCCACTCCGGTCGCGGGCCTGGCCTACGTGTTGGTCGCCGTGGCTTTGGCGATTCCGTTGCTCGCACTAAGCGTCTGGTTGTGGGTTCGCCCCACGCCGGAAAGAGCGTGGACGCTGTTCAAATTCTCCAGCCCGTACCTGGCCGTAGTCTTTCTAGCGCTCTTGGTCAGCGCACTGTGGTGAGCTCCAACGGGCTGAAGTACATCCTAGTAGAACAGGACCGTGACCGTTTCCGCGTGGCGGCCACCCACATTCTCCTGGAATGCTCGTCTCGTAGGGATTAGCTGGGTTTGCCACCCGCTTCGCACTCGAGGTTGGACGCATGATTCTCTACTCGAGTGCATGGGGCAGATGAGAGGTTATGCCCCGCTGTCGATTGGTCCGGCGTGGCCGCCCCCTCGTCGCCTCGTGCCCGGTTCGATACCACGATCCGTCTGACCGAGGTGATCTCGGGACTCGCCTCCGTCGTCGTCTCGGTCACTGTCCTCGCCAATCCACTCCTCTCGATTCGGACCCTGATCCTGCTCTTGGCCGCCGCGCTCTCGTTCGACGTCTTCCGACTACTGATTTCCGAGGGGATGCGAGCGGAATGGTGGAACCGAATGCAGCAGAATCTCCGGTCCACGCTACGCTGGATCCGCAGATTCGGTCCGATCGGACTTGGCCTGATCGCGGTGGGGGTCGTGGTCGCGGTTCTGGTCAGTCCGGAGTTCGGCCAAGCCACCCTGCTCTATCTGCTTGCGTTCGGCGTGGTTATTCTCGCGCTCGAGCGCATGCTGCGCGCCGTAGGTCGCGAGGCGCCGGTGTGGCTCCGGAGCGCCTCGGCCGGGACCGGAGTGCTCGCGCTGCTGCTGGTGAGCCTAGCTATCGTGGTGCCATCCATCGGGCTCGCGACGTTCGCGATCCTGATCGCGATTTCGTTGCTCTTGGGCGGGGTCCAGAGCGTGGTCTGGGGGTTGCGGCCCACCGACCCCCGTCAGATCGTTCTCCTCAAGCTCGTACTTTTCTCGCTCTTCTATGGTCTTGTTCTGATCAATTGGATCGACCTGTTCGGGAAGAGTGCCCCCGCGTACGGACTCTGGCTCGTGCTGACGTACTTCGCTCCCTTTTTGGTGATTCTCGTGTACGAAGGGTATTCTGAATGGCCACTGGCCCTCAGTCTGGGTCTTCTGGTTTCGCTCGCCAACGACTTGGGCTACTACTTCGTGGGAAACCTCCTGTTCGGATTTCACCAGGATCTTCTCACCTGGGTCGCGGGTCAGCTCGGGTTCTACGGCGACCGCCTGGTAACGATCTTTCAAGCCGGAGCCTTCTCCATCCCGGTCGACTCCTGGCTGATGGGTCTTTCGATCTACGTGCGGGGCGTGGTCGTGAGCGTTGGCCTGTACTTCTGGTGGAAACACCCGTCTCGAATCGTCGCGCGGATCCAAGAGACACCGCCCATCTCGTCGGCCGAAGGGTAGGTCGACCCCACTTCTCGTTGGGTGGGCACAAGGCCCCTGGCACTCCGGATCGTGCCGCGTCAGACGCCGTGAAGAATGGCGGAGCGCCGGCTACGGGACTCGATCTTCTGGGCCCTCTTCGTCCGGCTTGGCCGAAGAAACCTTCCTCGGACTACGGCTCGAGATTTCGGCGCTGATCTTGTCCAGTTCCGCCAGGATAGAATCGACCTCCGACCCCGTGTCTCCGACGACCGGGGTCGGGACGGGTGAGGGGGCGGCCGCCTTGGCGACCTGTGCAGTCGGGTTCGTCGGTGGTATGGAGCCAATGTCTTCGCGGGTTTCGAGGTAGGCGGGTGCAGATTCGGCCGGTCGACCGCCGCGCGGGGGAGCCGGTCCTTCCTCCCACGTCTGCGAAGTGGAAGCGGCTTGGGCGTCTAGGCGACGCCAGCGCAATGCGACCAGGGTCACCAAGACGACTCCGGCGAGCGTGGCGAGGGCGATTCCGATGTAGACCCAGATCCAGGGGAAGCTCGAGGACGTCGTTACCGTCCCGGCCGAAGTCACTGTCACGGCAGGCGTTGCCGCGGACGTCTGCGTATAGGGCGAGGTAGCGCTGTCCGTGACTTGAAGCTCGAACGAGTACGTGTCCCCCGAAGTCAACATCCCCGCCTCAATGGTGCATGTCTCCGTGACCCCGGCGGCCGCACCCGATCCGTCGTTCACGGTGCACTCAGTCGCGTCCAGGTAGGCACCGCGGTTGACCGAGACCAGCCACTGCCAGGAGTAGCTCGGGGTCCCCGTCGATGGGATCGGCTCCGACAACGTCAGTCCCTGGTTGGCCTTCAGCGTAGTGGCGCTCACGGTGGGCGCGCTGGGCACGCTCAACGCTGAGTTCACCGTCACCAGAACCGACGACGACGACACTGACTCCGGCCCACTGCCCCCCAGCGGTGGGTCCGTTAGCACGTAACAGTAGTACGTCGTGGCTGTCGGGGAGGCCACGTACGTCGAAAGGGTGGCTCCCGATATCGGCGATCCCAGAGCGGTGCAAGCACTCGCCGTGCTCCCCGAGTACCACTGATAGGTGTAACTGCCTGACCCGCCGGAAGGGCTCGCCGCCAGAGTGATCGATTGGCCGCTATCGATAGTGGGAGATGTCGGAGTCGGTGCGCCCGCCGTCAACGGCGAGCTCGCGGACACCGTCGAGGAGGCAGGTGACGTCGCCCCTTCCGGTGTCGTCGCGCTATCTGACACCTGCAGTTCGAAGACGTACGAGTCGCCCGAAACGAGGGTGTTCGCTGGAACGGTGCACGTCTCGGTGGCACCCCCGGTCGCACCGCCGCCGCTGGCCGACGTTCCACACTGTGTTGCGGGCACGAAGGTGCCGCCATCGACCGAGACCAACCACTGCCAGGAGTACTTCGGGGTCCCCGTCGATGGGATCGTCCCCGTCACGGTCAACGTCTGATTGGTCTCTAGCGACGCTACGCTCGGGACGGGCGCCACGGGCGCTGCAAGCGAGGAGGCGACCGCCACCGCGGAAGATGCCGGCGACGTCGCTGTTTCCGCCAGCGAGGCACTGTCCGTTACGTTCAGTTCGAAGGCGTAGGTGTCCCCCGTGGTTAGCACGCCGGCCGCGATGCCGCAGGTCTCCGTCGCACCACCGCTCGCTCCGCTGCCACTATCCACCGCGCACTCCGTGGCAGGGACATAGGACCCCCCATCGATAGAAACCAACCACTGCCAGGAGTAGGATGGGGTCCCGGTCGACGGGATCACTCCGGTCACGGTCAAGCCCTGGTCGACGTCCAGAGTCGACGCACTTGCCACCGGTGCGGAAGGTGCCGTGAGCGACGAAATCAGTGTCACGGTCGGGGACGCAGTCGACGTCTGGGTCTCGGGCAAGGTGGCGCTGTCCGACACTTTAAGCTCGAACACGTACGCAGTGCCCGCGCTCAAGGTGCCCGCCAGGACCTGGCACGTCTCCGCGTCTCCTGCACCGGCACCGGATCCACTGTTCTGCACACACTGCGTCGCGTCCACGAACGCGCCGCCGTCGACCGAGACCAGCCACAGCCACGAATAGGTCGGGGTGCCGCTCGACGGGATGACCCCAGTGACCACCAACTGCTGGTTGACCTCCAGCGAAGTGGCGTTCACCGTCGGCGCTGCCGGCGCCGTCAAGGCCGAGTTGACTGCTAGCTTGTCCCACGCGGAGCCTTGGGTCACCGGCGCGTGCGCGCTGTCGGTCACGGTGTAGCAGTAGTAGGTCGTGGCTGTCGGGGACGCCAATTGCGTCACGCCCGTCCCCAATGGGGTCCCCGAGCTACACGCGCCCGTACCTGTTCCCGACGAGTACCATTGATAGCTGTAGGGTGAAGTTCCGCCTGACGGATTGGTCGATAACGTGACGGATTGTCCGCTGTCGATCGCCGGGGAGGTTGGAGTCGGAGTCCCGGCGGTCAGTGCTGAGCTCGTGGCAACGGTTGACGAAGCCGGCGATGTCTGAATCTCTGGCGTCGAAGCTCCGTCCGTCACCTCGAGTTCGAAGGTGTAGGAGGAACTGGCGGTGAGCGTCCCGCCTGGAATCGTGCAAGTCTCTGACGCGCCCGCGGTCGCTCCACTGCCGCTCGCCGACGCCCCACACTGCGTCGCATCAGCGTAGGCATTTCCGTTGATCGAGATCAGCCACTGCCAAGCGTAGGTCGGTGCACCCGTCGTGGGAATCGTCCCCTTCACCGTCAGCGGCTGATTGGCGTCCAGGGCCGTCGCGCTCGGGGTCGGCGCGGCGGGCGCCGTCAGGGCGGAGTGCACTGTCACCGTCGACGACGCGGACGACGTCTGTGTCTCGGGCGTGGAGGCGCCGTCTGTCACCTTCAGCTCGAACGCGTACCGGTCACCGGTGGTGAGCGAGTTCGCCGCGATGCTACAAGCCTCCGTGGCCCCGCCACTCGCTTCCGTCCCGCTTCCGACGGCACAATGCATCGCAGCCGCGTACGAGCCACCGTTGACGGAGACCAGCCACTGCCACGAGTAGCTCGGGGTCCCGGTCGATGGGATCGTCCCGGTGGTCGTCAACGCCTGGTTGACATCAAGGGCCGTCGCGCTCGGCGTCGGTGCGGCGGGCGCGGTCAACGCGGTCTGAACCATCACCCCCGGCGAAGGGGACGACGTCTTCGACTCAGGTGCCGACGCGCTGTCCGTGACCTTCAGTTCGAGCGCATACGAGTGGCCACCGGTCAGCGTTCCCGCTACGATACTGCATCTCTCCGTGACTCCCGTGCCCGCACCTGCGCCGCTGTTGACCGAACACTGGGTCGCGTCCACGTAGGCGCCACCGTCGGTCGAGATCAGCCATTGCCAGGAGTAGCTCGGAGTCCCCGTGGACGGGATCGTTCCCGTTCCCGTCAACTCCTGGTTGACGTCCAGCGTCACGGCGCTCATCGTCGGCGCGGAGGGCGCAGACAACGCTGAGTTCACCACCACGCGATCCCCCCCCGATGTAGCAGAGTTTGAGTCGGCATCCGTCACCACGTAACAGTAGTAGATCGAAGATGTCGGCGAGGCCGTGTAGGTCGAGGACGTCGCGCCCGAGATCGCCGAGCCCAACCCCGTGCAGCTGCTCGCACTGCTTCCGGAATACCACTGATAGCTGTAGGGAGTCGTCCCGCCCGAAGGGTCTGACGATAGCTGGATTGATTGGCCATTGTCGATCACGGGAGAGCTGGGAGATACGAGACCCGCGGTCAACGCCGAGCTCGTAGTCACTATCGGAGAGGGGGATGACGTCGCTGTTTCAGGATTGAAGGCGCTATCCGTAACCCTCAACTCGAAGGCGTAGGAAGTACTCGCGGATAGGGTGCCGCCCGGAATCGTGCACGTCTCGGAGGCACCTCCGGTTGCTCCGTTACCGTTCGCGGTCCCACCACATTGTGTCGCATCCGCATAGGAGCCGCCGCCGACGGAAACCCGCCACTGCCAGGAGTAGGTCGAGGTCCCGGTCGTCGGGATGTTACCGTTCACCGTCAGTGGCTGATTGATGTCCAGGGTCGTTGCGCTGACCGTCGGCGCGGAGGGCGCGGTCAGGAGCGAGTTCACGGTCAGTCGATCCGCCCCTGAGGTCGCAAGGTCGGAAACAGCATCTGTCACGGTGTAACAGTAGTAGGTCGTGACCGTCGGGGAGGCCGCGTACGCCAGGGCGGTTGCCCCCGAGATCGCTGAACCCAACCCAGTGCATCCCGCGGCGGTGCTTCCGGAATACCACTGGTAAGTGTAGGGGGTCGACCCGCCGGAAGGGTTGGTCGCCAGAGTAATCACTTGACCGCTGTCGATCGTTGGAGAGGACGGGGTGGGGCTGCCCCCCGACAGGAGCGAACTCACCATCACAGTCGGGGATTTCGGCGAGATTTGCGTCTCGGGCGACGTCGCGCTGTCCGTTACTTGCAATTCGAAGGTATACGTGTCGCCCGCCGTCAAAGTGTTCGCTGCGACGGCGCATGTCTCCGTAGCGCCTCCGCTTGCCCCCGTCCCGCTGTTCGCGGCGCACTCCGTCGCGTCCGCGCTCGCGCCGCCGTTGACCGAGATCAGCCACTGCCAAGAGTAGGCAGGAGACCCCGTCGACGGGATCTTGCCTGTCACCGTCAGCGGCTGGTCGGCGTCCAGCGACGTCGGGTTCGGCGACGGGGTCCCCGGGGCTGTCAGCGCGGAGCTCACCGTCACGGTCGGAGACGTCGACGAGGTGCCCGTTTCGGGAGCCGAGGCACCGTCCGTGACCTGGAGCTCGAACTGGTAGGTGTCTCCCACCGTCAGCAGTCCCCCGGCGATGTTGCATGACTTTGTAACTCCCGGACTTGCGCCGGACCCATGGTCAACCGAACACTGCGTCGCGTCCACGGCAGCGCCACCGTTGGTCGAGACCAGCCACTGCCACGAGTAGGATGGCGTACCGGAAGACGGGATCGTTCCTGCTACGATCAGGCCCTGGTCGAGGTCAAGAATCGTGGCACTCGTTGTCGGTGGAGCGGGAGCGGTCAACGCCGAATTTGCCGTCACCTGATCCGCGGTCGACGTTCCGGAGTCGGTGGCGGAGTCAGTGATTGCGTAACAGTAGTACGTCGTAGTCGAGGGCGAGGCCGAGAATGTGGAGATAGTCGCTCCGGAGATGGGTGAACCCAGACCCATGCAATCGTTCGCTGTGGTTCCCGAATACCACTGATAGCCGTAGGGCATCGTCCCCCCCGACGGGTTCGCCGTCAGGGTGATCGACTGTCCGGAATCGACGATTGGGGCCGTCGGAGTCGGCGAACCCGCCGACAAAGCGGAGTGGACTGTCACCGTCGGGGACGTCGACGAGGTCGTGGTTTCAGGCGTTTGGGCGCTGTCCGTTACCTGTAGATCGAACGCGTAGCTATCGCCTACAATCAGCGTGCCTCCCACGATGTTGCAGGTCTTGGTGTCGCCTGCACCCGCCCCGGATCCGTGGTCCACCGAGCACTGGGTCGCGTCGACGCCGATGCCGCCGTTGGTTGAGACCAGCCACTGCCACGAGTAGGGCGGTGTCCCCGTCGACGGGATCACTCCCGTCACGGTCAATCCCTGGTCGACATTCAGCGTCGTTGCGCTTACCGTGGGCGGAGAAGGAGCGGTGAGCATTGAGCTCGCGGAAACCGCATCCGGCAGCGAAGTCGAGTTGTTCGAAGCACTGTCCGTCACCACAACGCAGTAGTAGTACGTGGCTGGAATCGTGATCTCCGCTCCCGTCGACTGAGTAGGACCGGATCCGAGAGCATCGGCCGGGCCGCACGTACCCGGGCTGCTGGACCAATACCACTGGTAGCTGTAGGGGGGCGAACCGCCCGTCGGGTTCGCCGTGAGCGTGATAGCCTGGTCGACATCCATGCTCGGCGAAATCGGCGTGATGGTTCCTGCCATCACCGGTTGGTTCCCCGAATGGAAGGGGGTCAGCGGCGACGGCGCCGCGGAAGACAAGCTTGTGCTCGAACCGCTGGATGACGCCGAAACACCCAGGGCAAGCCCAGCGGGGGCGAGCATGACGGCGCACATCAGGATGATGAGCGCGACGGTGACGGCCTCGGTTGAGCGGGAGCGAGGCGACAGAAGATGTGCCTTCATCGACCCCCATGGGGCGAAGAACTCTGGAGTCCTGAGACAAGGTGTCCCGGATTGAGTTCGGAACCCTGCCAGGCGACCCTGGACGCGGTGAGAACCATCCCTGAATCTCACACGCTTAGTTTCGCGTACTCGTTCGTTTGTGGGTGTGCCGCTCCTTTCGACCCCATGAGAGGCAAGGTACGATTGGTGGTCTCCCAATTAACCTTGCGTTTTGTCAGAAACCGGATCGCGACCGAAGACACCTGTCTCCCACCGCCTAGTATCCTCTGGGAGCACCCGGCCGTTCGAGTGAAACCATCCTTGGAACTACCCAAGTCACCCCCCTAGTCGGAGTCGTTCCTGATCTGCCTCCGTCAGTTAGAGTCAGGAAAAGAGCCCACCACCTAGTGCGTTGGTTCTTGGGTGGAATCCTCGCCACACTGTGAGGTCGGAGGTATCGAGATGCATCGTGTCAGCCACCCCTCACTACATTCGGAACCGGGGATCGAAGAGCCGGTCAGTGCGAAAGTCCGATCTGACGCAGGAAGGTGACGAGATCGTAGTTTAGTCTCTCCTCGATGATTTCGCCGTTCTTCCACGTTGCGACGGTGCAAAACTCGAGATGGAAGCTCTTGTTCGTTGGAGGCGCCACCTTTCCTCTACCAAGATTCATGGGACCCTTCATGGTCCCGGTGAAATCCGCCACCGAGCAGGTCCATTCGTCCTGCGCGAAGAATATCTTGTAGGGGCGGTTCACAAGATGGTTGTCTGGAAACGTCTTGAAGAATTCCTGGGCCTCCGCCTCGTGGTTGTGACGACCCCCGGTCGGTTCCGGTTGTCCCGGCCAGTACACTTTGGTGTTCTCGGAGTGGCGCCTCCGGAATGTTTCCCAATCCTGAGTATTCCACGCGTCGTCTAGGGTCTGCATCAGTACCATGTTCTCTTTTGCGCCCATGACGGATCCCTTGGATTCTGCAGGGAGTTCGGCTATATGGACAGAAGCTCCGCCGAAGCTGGCGTGCTCGCCCAAGAACGTCGTGCGCCTGAGATACGAGTCAGCACCCCGTTCGGTTCTAGGATTCCCTCCGATAGTTCCCCTTTGACCGACAGTATATATTTTATTCCGAATATCATATATTATGTCGATAGTATTTATGTAGACTAATTCGCTTCGACTCACCATGCGGAGCCTGAATCAGTCGAAAGTGTGGGGCGGTGCGACGTTGGCAGCGCTGGTGTTGATCTCTTCGGCGGCTATCGCGTTGCTTCCGAGCGTTGCTGCTTCTGGATCGAGCCTACCTAGCGCTCTCGGTAGCGCAGGCCTTCCTAGCACGACCTTCGTGGCCGCTCCACCCACCTGGGCGAGTGGGCCGGATGACTTGACTCATCTTGCGGTCGATGGTCTGGATTCCGGAAAAGAGATGATCTGGGTGGCGTACCAGAACGGGATCAATCCTAACGGCACTCCGGGCACGCAATACGGACCGACCCAGAGTACCGTGGCGGGATACGACCACATCACCGGCTCTCTCGTTCGCACGATCAATGTTTCCGGCAAGGTTGACGGGCTGACGGCGGATCCGGCAACAGGGAAGCTAATCGCCACCGTGAATGAGGACGCCAACTCGGCCGTCAACCTTGTGGATCCCGAGACGGGAAGCGTCACGACCTACACCTACAGCCCCAGCCCCGAGGTTTCTGGGAACGGCGGCACCGACAGCATCGCCGTCAGGGGCGACCACATTTACCTCGCTCACTCCAACCCGAGCGACACAACCCAGGCGACCGACTACGCGGTTCACTTCGACAGCCACACTCTGACCGCGGAACTCACCCCCGTGTTCTTCGACAACAATTGGGCGACCGACGCGCTGACGGGAGCGACCGTCCAACTCGCACTCACGGACCCCGACACGAACTTCATCATGCCGTGGTCGGGCGAGAGATTCGCCGGGGATCTCGCAACCATTAGTCAAGGGGATGGCAAGATCATCTTCGCCTCGCACCTCCACGCGACCCCCAAGCTGTGGGTCCTGAACGTGACGGACAACGTTACGGGGAACGCTCCCCCCCTGGACGGTCTGGCGGTCGCCACTTCGAATGATGGGACGCTCTACGTCGTAGATGCGAAGGCCGGCTCGATCCAAGCCCTCGATACCATCGGGTGGGCGAAAGGAACCGTATTCGTGGGCGAACCCTCCGACAACGGAAACCCGCTCATCGGGGCCCTCAACCTGTACACGGGCGTGATCACGCCGCTCGCGAATCACTTCCTGAGTCCGAAGGGCCTGCTGTTCGTTCCGGAGCACCATGGAAGCGACCCGGATCACCCTTCGGACGGCTCGCGCGATGGATCGGTGAGCCACGCGATGCAGACGATACTAGCCCGTATCGGACGCTTGATCTGAGAGACGGAAGCGCCCCCGGACCCGGCCCGATGATGCCTCCCTGAGGAGGCGGAGGGCCCGTGGGCGAGGGATCGACGGAATTTCTTACCAGCGCGGTGGGTCTGAGCGTTCGCACTATCGCGCATCCACGGAGGCCGACAACTTCAGTTGTCGGTCTGACGGCTCTAAGCGGCACGTGGTTTCCCGTGGGCCGCCAGCGGGTTCGGGAGAGCCGACAGGCGGCTTCCGAACCGTCGCGACCTGTCCGCGGGCCACTGGACCTAGGGGAAGGCACCGACTCGTGAGGGTGAAGTGAAGTCGGCTCGTGACTATCTGGGGACGAGCTTCGATCGCGCTACGCTCTCGAAAAATCCTTAAACTCCCTCCGAGCTGCATGCAGGTTGATCACAGTCGGTGGCCGGTAGGAAGCGGGGGATAACCGGGCAGACTCTGAGCCGGAGTGGTAACAGATGGCCATTAAGAAGACCTTGATTTGCACGCTGGGCCCCAGCTCGTTGAAAGAGGCGGTGATTTCTCAGCTGGAGGCGATCGGCGTCTCCAGTTTTCGAATCAACATGTCGCACACCGAGGTTGATGACCTCGAGGGCGTCATCCATTTCATCCAAAAATGCACCAAGGTGCCGGTCTCGATCGACACCGAAGGAGCCCAGATCCGCACCGGCCGGATGCGGGACGGGACGGCAGTCCATGAGGGTAGCCACGTACGCCTGGTACCCCAGGCGATCACGGGGGATGCATCGACCATTCCGCTCACCCCGGGCAGGGCCATCGAAGGCCTCAGCTCCGCGACGCGCATGAGCATCGATTTTGACTCGGTGATCCTCCGTATCGACTCGGTCAACGGAGGAGTTGCGGAAGCCACGGTCCTCACCGGTGGCGAGATAGGTTCTCGCAAGGCCGTCACCGCCCTTCCCTCCCCGCAATTGCCGACGTTTTCGGAGAAAGACCTCCTCGCGATCCGTATCGCCCTGAAGAACGAGATTCACCATTTCGACCTCTCCTTCTGCGATAACCAGGATGCCGTTCTCCGGCTCCGAGAGATGATCGGGCCCAAGGACTCAATCGTGGCCAAGATCGAGAGCCGAGACGGGGTTCGGAATCTGGGGGAGATAGCGCTGCACGCGAACGGTATCCTCATCGATCGAGGCGACCTATCTCGAGAGGTCCGACTCGAGGCCATTCCGCTGCTCCAGAAGGCGATCATCCGCAAGGCCAATGCGCTGGGGATCCCGGTCTACGTCGCCACGAACTTGTTGGAGTCCATGGTGACACGACGCACCCCCACACGGGCCGAGGTGAACGATGTCATCAACACCTTACTGGACGGGGCCAATGGCTTGGTGCTTGCGGCGGAGACCGCCATCGGCAGGTATCCGGTCGAAGCGGCAAAAATGATCGCGGCTTTATTGAAAGAGTATGAGGGCTCGATCGAGGGCTATCACCTCGATGACCTCCTGGGCGACCACCCGCTCGCATCCGGTTGATCGACGCGCGGGGACGTTGAGCCAGTGCGGTAGAGGCGGCCCAACTGCGAGCGTGGTGTACGGTCGGTCTAGGAGGCAATCGCCCGGCCCCCCTCGGACGCCCATCCTCGACCCTCGTATTCCAACCGAATCGCAAGAGCTCGGGCGGTGGGAAGTCCGAGAATCCGATCCACCATGTAGATCGCCAGGTCGATTCCCGCCGTGAGCCCTCCGGCGGTGTAGACCGTCGGGGAACTCTTTACGAATCGAAATCCGCCGACTACGTGAATTGCCGGGCATCCTCGGCGGAGGATTTCAAGAGCTTCGTGGTTGGTGGTCGCGGAACGGCCATCGAGAATACCCGCTTCGGCGAGCTGGAAGGCCCCGGCGCAGACCGAGGCGATCACCTTCCCGCGGCGATGGGCTTGCTGGATCCATTTGATGATCGAACGATACTTTCCGATCCCCAGCGCCGGGACCAGAACGATGTCCGGACTTGGCGCGCCCCTCAGCGTGTATTCGGGGACGACGATCAATCCGCCGCTCAGTCTGACAGGTCTTCGCGACGTGGATACAGTGTAGACGTGGAACGGTCCCCTTCCTTTTACCCTCTTCAGCTGCACGAAGGCTTGCCACGGTCCGGCAAAATCGATGAGCGTCGTCAGGTCGGTAACGACCACCGCCACCCGTACTGGCCCGCCGGCGCGCACGCGGCGTCCCAACTCGCGGAGAGGGTCTGCTGACATTTGCGACGACCTCTCCAAGTTAGCCCATCATATCAGTCCGAGGAAACGACCGGTGCTTCACCCAGAGGGCCGAGGAAGCGGGTCTCGAGGACCGGACGCAGTAATGGGTGCTACGGTCGGTTCACTCCCACTCGTCCGCGGCCGAGGGGCCTGGTGGTACCCCAGACCGCGCCCAGTTGGCTGGATTTCAGGTCGGGGCGTTCTTATCCGTGGGTATCTCATTTGGGACGCGGCGTGATGACCGCCTACACTGGCGAGGAGACGTTTCCCGAAGGCTTTCGAGAGCCGTCGTCCGTGTTCCTTGATGGAGGCAGTAGGTCGCTTCTGAAATGGATCGCCCTCGCGCTCCTCTCACCCTACGCCTCCCGAGTCTACTGGACCGAAATCCGGTTGGCCGGGGAGGTTCTTGAGCCCCTGGACCCGCTCGGCTTGGGCGCGGTGCCGACCGAGCGAATCCAAGTCGTCTGTCCCATCGATCTTCAACGCGAGGAGCAGGATGCCCGCCGCGCAGAGGTCGCCGTAGCCAATCTGCTTCGAGAAGACGAGCATTCGGCCGACCGGCAACGGATCTCCGAATTCCTTCGACTCCCTGCGCACACCCGCGAACGCATTACCGGGATCACTACCGGTCGCGAACCTCCGATCCTTATCGCTACGAACGCCCACCGCCTCGCGGGGATGTATCCTTCTCACGCGATCGGTCCCATGGTCCGTTCAATCCTGGATGCCGGAGCGTGCTTGGTCCTACTGTGGGCTGATGCTGCTCCTTCCGAGCGCGAATTGTTCGACATGGTCCTTCATGTCGAAGGCGCGGGGCCATCGCACTGGAGGGAGGCGACTTTGACGTGCGAGAAAGGCGTGGCCTCCGGACCGCTGAGCCTGGGAAATCCGGTCCGCCTGACCGACCTGCACCCAATAGAGCGTGTGCTGGAGAGGTCGCTTCCCTGAGCTCCGCGGGGCTGGAGATCGACCACGGCTCCCGACGTACGTCGTCGAATCCGTGAGGAGGCCTAACGGATAGTCACGCGGTATCCTCGCGTCAGGCGCTCGACAGGTTAGGCGGGAATCGACCGGGCCGGATAGGTTCTCGTGCCCCCGGGGCTAAGTCTGTCGGTGGGCCAAGCCGGCCGTCGAACTACTCTGGTCTCGTTTGCCCAGATCGGAGGATCCCGGCCGGCCAATCTAGCTCCGGGGGAGGGCTTGGTTCGCCCTCACCCGACGGAGCGCATCGGTGGGAGGGCAGCGATCCACCGGACAGCCGATCCGAACCATGCACGCCCGGTCCTCCAGACCCAACCATCGACCGACCAGAATCGACCGGCTCCCCCGACGAACAACGCGACGTAGATCACGAGGTAGAGGGGGTGCGCGCCGACGTCCGTTCCTCCGGGAAACACGAAGGTCTGTCCCCACTGGGTCCAGAGGAAGAGGAGCGAGGCCACAAACCCCACCACGCAGGCGAGGCGCGTAGTTACCCCCAACAGAAAGGCGACGGCGAGGTAGGTCGTGATGATCGCGATGGTCCAGGCAAAGAAGGTCGGATTCGACGCTACGAGGTTCGCGAATCCCGGGCCTCCGGGCGTGGCGGCTCCATAGGAAGCGGCGACGGACGCGAAACTCGCCCAGTAGTTAGCCGACGGCAGGACGATGAATAGCAAGTTGGCTGCCCAGACGAGACCGATCGCGATACGGAGGACTTCCATCGCTACGGAGGGTCCTCTTCGAGCGGCCGGCGATACAGGTCGGTCGTTCTCCGGGGAAAGTCTCTTCCTCCTTCCGGCCTCGTTGCCGACTGGTCTCGCTGCCAAGGTCACACCGCCGCTCTATCGTGGGCACCCATTGAAAGAAGCCAGACCGAAGTCGGCTTCTTCAATGCGAGGTCAACCCGGGTTAACCATCACGGCACCGGAAGATAGTTCGCGACCGCTTCCTCCCACCTGTCAACCGGATTGAGGTGACGCGCGAAAGCGCCTGCGCGCGGTAGATTTCCGCTCGATCTGATTGCGGCCGCGACCCGAACGTCCTTTCACCAACGTCGACCGACGTGCGGAAAAGAACCGTTCGACGATGTGCAAGTGGCGCAGCATGGCGGTCTTCTTGGCCTGGTGCGATTGCATCCGTCGTAGGATGCTATCTAGGGCATGAACCGCACCCACGACGTGGGACCCCTTGTTCAGCATCACGCACTCGGCCCGTTCGCCCATCGCCGCATCCGTCACTTCGGCGCGGGACGGTACTCCGGTCTTCGTCAGACCCTCCAGGACCTGGGTAGCCCAGATGGACGGAATGTGAGCGGCCTCGCAAAGCCAGAGGATCTCCTCTTGGACTTCCGCGAGCCGCTCGAAGCCGACCTCGACGGCGAGGTCGCCTCGCGCGATCATCACCCCGACCGGTGGCAGGCGGAGCGCGGCGAGAAGGATTTCGGGAAGTTCCTCGAAGCCTCGGCGCGTCTCGACCTTGAGGACGATGGCCATCCGGGGGCGCCCCAGACGTGCGAGCTCGACCCGCAGACGCTCGAGGTCCGACGCGGTGTGCACGAACGAGAACCCGACGAGGTCCGCGTGTTGGACGATGAATCGCAGGCATGCGAGATCCTCGGAGAGGATCGGAGGGAGGTCGAGATTCGTGTCCGGGAGATTGATGCCGTGGTCCGTCGCGAGCCACGCGCCGAGCTCGGGAGCCTGGGTGACCTCGACGATGAGACGGTCGGGGTTGGCCGAACGTACGACGCTGCCGATGCGGCCGTCGTCGAACCAGACCGACTCACCGCGGCGGACGAACCGGAGCCCCTCCGGGAGGGTGCACGCGATGTGGGCGGGCACCCGAGCACGACCGCGTCGATCTCGTTGCGCCCCCTCGCCGGGGTCCGCCCGGGCGGTCACGACCAGACGATCACCGAGATGCAAGGGGATTCGTTGCTCTACCGCCGGCACCGACTCGACCAGGGTCACGTCCTCCCGTCCCTTCGACGTGGTTCCCTCCAGCCGGGTCCCGGTCGTGAAATAGGTGGTCTTTCGGACCTCCGCCCGATAGACGTTTCTGGCGTGGCCAGCGATCCAGAGCGCTCGCCGGGCGCCCCGGGCGTCGACCAGGTCGACTCGCTCCCCGCGACGCCTTCGATGCAGCCAGTCGCCGGGGAGCACCAGCGTCTGCCCTGCCGCGCCCGCCGGTGGAGCCTCGCCCGTCGCGAGGAGCCATACGGACCCGGGAGCGGTCACCCGCCCGAAGCTGTCGCGGGTCGGCCGCACTTTGAGCGCCGCCGGTCCAGGGCGTATCGTGCCGGTCCGGATCTTAGGACCCGGGAGATCCATCTCGATCCGACACCGGCGACCGAGCGCGCGCTCCGCTCGGTGGATGTGTGCGATCATCTGGGACCACTCTGCGGGCCCTTCGTGAGCACAGTTGATGCGGGCGCAATCCATCCCGCCCTCCACGAGGTCCCGTACGAGCCGGTAATTCGTGGCCGCCTCGGCAGGCATCGTCACCATGATGCGGACGCCGCGCCCGAACCGAGTGGGTCCGAGGAGGGTGAGCGCGTTCCGGGCGAGTATCTCCCTACCCTGCTCGGGGTCGGGCTCGGGGGAGGGACGGCGCGCGCGCGATCGACGTCCCCGGCCACGGTCAAGCCACCCGAGCACCATGTCGAGATTGTGGAGAACGTGGCTTTCCGAGCGACCGAGGGACGAGAGTCCCCAACCGGCGAGCCGGGCCTGCTCCCGTCGCAGGTCGAAGCGTCGGAACGCAATGTAATGCAAAAGATTCCGGGCGCTCTCTCGGCGCATTCCAAACGGGGCCAGGTCGACCGTCTCCTCTATCTCTAGCAGGCTCTCCCGGACGCCTTCGAGTCGTGCCGCGAGACGTCCTATCGAACCGGCGGGCAATGCCGCGGGCGCGGAACGTTCGGCCATCGTTCCTCGACGTTCGACCCAGTACGGGATTATAGCCCGGCGCTAAGGCCCGATTGACCTGAGTCGCCACATCGACCCGGAACGCAGTCGATCTGGGGCCGGTGATCATGCGGGCGCGAGCGACGAAACTGCCCGCGTCCCGCTGTAATCAACTCATGGGCCGCGGACGCCTTGGCCACTCGCAGAAATCGGTGGCGAACGTCTCCGTGGCGCACCGAACTCGCTCGGCCACCATCCTTGGCCCCATGTACAGAACTGCTCGATCTCTCCAGCTTCTCACGATCAGAGCAATGGACTGAGCAACTTCACCATGCGTAGGTTAGTGGTCCGGTACCCGAGCTTTGTGTACGGGGCTTTTGCAGCGTCATTGTCGTTCCGCACATGCAGCCCCACACGGTCTGCGCCCAGTTTCCTAGCCTCCTCCTCCAGTTGGCGAAAGACCTGGGTCGCGGCACCCCTTCTTCGAAACTGTGGCTCGATCCATATCCAGTCTACCCAGAACTGCGTCTTGCCACCCCTAGACCGGACGACATACCAAGTCTCCCCGATCCGAGATCCGGTGCCCTCGTCAACGACCTGGCAGAAGTGATAGTCGGCAGTCTCGCGTCCAAGAGGGAGCAGTTGGTCGAATTCCAAGCGGCTGGCCTCGACGGCATCTTCTTTGGTCCATAGTCCCTGACGAACTTGCTCCGCGGCGTGTCTCGGGATCGCGCGGTCGAGAGACTCCTGGAAGTCCCCTTCGCTCATCGGTTCCAGGCGAACCACGGCCGGTAGATGGCACGCCGGGTTATGAAAGTGCGAAATTGCATCAATTCCTTCCGGTCTCACAGCATAGAGCCTTCGTCATGGGGGAGGCCCGGAACGACGCGAGTAGACGAGCAGTCAGCGCGACCTGCGTCTTCGCTGTCACCTCCCTGGGGTACTCGGGGCCGCGGTTCGGCGTGAACGCTCTCCGAGAGACTATTATTCGCGGGCGGTTGCTGGCGAGGTTGTGCCTCGGCGTGTCTCCCGGAAGATGAGGGGACGCGCCTTCGGACGAGACCCGGAAGCCTACGACCGCGCTCGACTTGCGTACCCCGAAAGAGTCTACGAGATCCTCACGACTCGCTGCGGACTTCGCCCCGGGGCGGTGGTCTTCGAGATTGGGCCCGGGACCGGAATCGCCACAAGGGAGCTTCTCCGACGAGGGGCCAATCCGATAACCCTGATTGAACCGGACCGGCGGCTCGCCCGATACTTGGTGGACTCTCTTGGTTCCCGTGTCGGCAGAGTGAAGCTATCGATCGGGCCGTTCGAGCATGTGGCCCTGGCCCCCGGAGGCTTCGACCTGGGGGTCGCAGCCACGAGTTTCCACTGGTTGCCCGAGAGGCTCGCGTTGCGACGGATTGCCCGGGCCCTCAAGCCCGGGGGCTGGTGGGCCACTTGTAACAACCACCACGGAGACCCGTATCACCCCAGTCCGTTTCATCGAGCCCTCCAGCCGCTCTACCGTGAACTCGCCCATGGTCGGGGAGTGGTTCCCGGGGCGGGTCAAAGCAGGGCGTCCGCGGCGCGGCACCGAAAGAGCCGGATCCGCGCGCTGGAATCGGTAGGAAAGTTCGACCTAGTTTCGAGAGAGGACGTCCGGTGGTCCGTGACGTTGGGGACCGCTCGACTGAAAGCGCTGTGGGGGACGTTTTCCGATGTCGTTACCCTGTCGCCCAGCAAACGACGATGGTTCCTCTCCGAGCTCGGGCGGATCGCCGACGAACGATTTGGAGGTAGAGTCGAGCTCCCCATATTGACCCCTATCTATGTCGCGCGCAAGATCTGAACCCGATCGCGGGGGACTGCGTCCGTCGACCGGATCGGATCGAACCTCAAGTCTCAGGCGTCGCCTGACGCAGTTGGCCGGCCGTCATTCCTTGACGTCGGGATGGGTCGTCAAGAGGTCGACTTGGAAGTCCTGAGCGAAGGCGTCCTACCTCGTCGCCCTCAACCATCTAGTTGGAGCATCTGTTCAGATCGTCATGGAAGGTTGCTCGAAGGTCCACCTTCAAGGCGGTGGTGACATGTGCGACCCGGGGCCGCGGCGGCGTCGTCCACATCACGGGACTTATATTGGCTCATGACTCGATCCCTCCGTGACCAAGGTCAAGGTGGACTTCGTTTACAGCGGGCTTCGAACTCGCAACCTCGCCCGCTCCCTGCGCTTCTACCGGAAGCTCGGGTTTCGGATCCACAAACGCGGGACCATGGAGCACGGCGGTACGTGGGTCCATCTGACCTTCCCCGGCGCAGTACAGCGTCTCGAACTCAACTTCTACCCTCGGACGAATAGATACTACGAGCCGTTCCGCAAGGGAACGGAATTCGACCATCTTGGCTTTCGCGTCTCCGACGTGGGGGCGTGGGAGCGCGAGCTCCGCCGCCGGAGATTCCCCATTGTCGCCCGGATTCGGGAGACGCACGAGAACATCGTGTACACTCGGGATCCGGACGGGAACTGGATCGAGTTCTTCGGCCCGGCCCCTACCTAATCGCGACTTCCAGCGAACCCGCGTGGGAGTAAACGTAAGCGAGCCGCGATCCCTCGCCGCCCGGCTCGGCCAATCTCCGCTAGCTGGAAGTGACGGTGGGGGGTGGGCCACCGATGAGCGGTTCCTCGGAGAAAGAGCCGAGTGGAACCTAGCGATCATGGCTAGAGAATCGCTCGGTCCAGGTATCCTACGAGTCGACGACGGCTCCCCGAAGAAATCGGCAATCCGGTCTATCGTTCAGTAGTTATGGTGAAGCTCCGACCCGAGAGTTTCCACGCCGCGCTCCGATAGAATCTCGTGGTTCTCTCGCTCTCGAACTTCGACTCGAACATCAGCGTGCCGAGCGAGCGGCCTTCCGAGCGCCCGATAAAGAGTCCGAGCGGTAGGAACGATAGCGGCAGAGCATCCGGAGTCGCTGATTTGGAGACGTCTTTCTTGGGCCGCTGGCCCTCGGCAACCTGCCGCCGGCGGTCGGGTGGGTCGTTCACCGCGTCTCCTCAGCCACCCTACGGTAGTCCCCTCAAAGCATCAACTTATTCGAGACCTGGCAGGGGAGCCTAGACCGCTCTCCACGTTTCGGGGGTGCTCCTCCGGACCGTGTCTGCCTCCATCATCGCTCCGTTTCGGGCCTGACTGCGTCCGGCTTCACGACCGGATGGCATGGGGTCCCGGCCACGGGTACCGAGTATCGGTGCGGGCCCAGACCCCAGGAAGTTGCGTCGGGGGAGGGTCCGAGAGTGCGGAACCAACGGTTGAGTGAAGGGTTAGTTCGTCGGAAGGTCGATTCCCCCTCAGAGGCCAAGTAGGGTTCGGAGATGGACGTCTCGATGACCGTCGTCCGCATCGCCCCGGGCGAGGAAGGGGAAGTGCTCCGCGCGAGCCCTCTCTTTGACGAGCCCCCGGACCCGATCGCAGTCCGGACCTACCTGCAGGACAATCGAAACGTCTTCCTCCTTGCCTACGCGGGCGATACACCGGTCGGATTCCTGCGAGGAACCGAGCTGGGGCAATTGAAGACCGAGCGAAAACAGATGTTCCTCTACGAGATCACCGTGGACGAGAAATCACGTCGGCGGGGCGTCGGGCGCGAGCTCATTCAGTGGTTGCTCCGCCACTGCCGCGAGCGGGGTTTCGAGGAGGTCTTCGTCTTGGCGGACCCGGCCAACGAGGCGGCGGTCACGTTGTATCGTTCAACCGGGGCGGTCACCGAGACGCCCGCCGACCGGATGTTCGTCTACCAGCTTCTTTCCGAGGCCGGCAGGCTCCAGTGAACGATCATCTCGGCGGGCATGGCGATGGGAGAAGCTGTAGCCCGGGGTCGGGCTTCCTGGGGCCCGGACCACGGAGAACGGCCGAGTCGTTCAACTCCGGAGCTCCCTGAACTCACCGGCCACGGCCAACGTACCCCGACGTATTTGACCAGGGTCGTTAGGTTCCTCCCTTCCTCCCCTCGGTCCCAGAGTTGATACGAACGAACCCCCTGGGCGACCTCCGAGTATGTCCGGCAAGATGAGGCGAACAGCATGACCGTCAACCTTCGCCTGAGTCTGACGGTCTTCAAGGTCGGATTCGCCGCGGAGAGTGCGGGCGGATTCGTCGCCCTCTTTTCCGGCTCGTCGAAATTGCCCTTCAATGGCCTGCTCTTACTCCTCAACCCTGCGTTTACTGCCCTCGGCATTCTCTTCCTCTGGATTGGCCGGCACGAGTGGAACGAGCTACACCGAACGAGGGTGGGCCACACGAACCTTGCCTTCGCGGTGAGTTTGGTCGCGACGGTGTTCGCGGTGGCCCCGATCGGCATCCTTTCGTTCTACGGTGGCGGGAACCCGCCCTCGTGGGTGGGAATCGAATTCGGAACGTCGATCGCCCTCGTATTTGCCGTTACGTTTGTCACGTATGCCTTGGTGGCGGCGCATCTCGTCGGGCGCTTGGGCGAAATTGCGATGGGGCTGGGGCTCGGTTGGGCCGTGCTCCTCTCCGCCTTGATCGGGGCCACACTCGCCCCGGACCTCCAGCCCATCGTGCAGTCCGTGGCATCTCGAAATCCGACGGTGGGAGCCATATTCCAGCCGATTACGCTGCTCGACGCCCTCCTTGCGTTCAGCTATCTCGCGTTCTTCGTAGCGTTCGTCGACGCCCACTACCGGGTAGCGAAAGGGCTACGCCCGGGGACAGGTAGCGGGCCTAGCGAGCCACCCTGACGCTCCGAGCGAGAACATCGGCCGGGTTTTCACGCGCGCTCTTCCCGGACCGCAGCCAGTTTTGGGACATTATCTGCCCCGAGGTGTCCGTTCGGCACCGGCCTCCTTAAGGTCGTCTTGGCTCGGCTCCGAGATCGGGCGGTGGAAGGCCGACAGCGGGCCGCAGAGCTACGGGGAGTAAGCTCTCGAACGACACGTTACAGAGGGGTGCGAATTCACCCTCGTCCTAGTAGACCCCCAGTCCCGGACTCGAACAGCTCAAGGGGCTGGCAAAGCTGTCGGGAACTCTATGCCCGCCATCCAGGACTTCTATCCCGACGAACTCGCGCACTGCTATGGCTGCGGCAGATTGAATGAGGACGGACTCCGCCTCCGCAGCTTCTGGGTAGACGGCGCCAGCGAGGCCCGATTCACGCCGAAATCGTTTCACACGGCCATCCCGGGATGGGTGAGTGGGGGTCTCCTTGCTTCCCTGATCGACTGCCACGGAACGGGTACGGCCGCGTGGGCCGCGGTCCGACCCGAAGACCGGGAATCTGAGTTTCTCTCCGCCCGCCGGTTCGTCACGGCCTCCTTGCGGGTCGACTACGTGCGGCCGACGCCGCTGGGCCCGGAGCTCGTCCTCCGGGGGCAAGTTCGTTCTGTCAGTGGCAAGAGAGTAGTCGTCGAGATCACGGTGTCCGCCGGAAACGAAGTCACCGTACGTGGCGAGGTCGTGGCCGTCGAGATGCCGGGTTCCATGCGACCGCCCGTGCCGGGGAACCCCCGCGCGTAGGTCGACTCTGGGAGGTTCGACCGGGCCCTACATCACCGTAGAATCTTCCACCCCGTTGCGTGGGACCACTCGTACTGGGGGCAGGGTCGAGATTGGCGGGGAAGCTCGTCGATCAGGGTGGGAACCAAGAGGACAGCTCGGTCGTCGAACGTGTCTGTACGATTGATCGCCTGCTGGACTTCCGAGGCACCGACCTCCTGAGGAGAAGCACCGAGGCCCGGAGCGTTCCCGAGCGATGGATCTCAGCCTTTCCCGACTTTCGATTCGAGCTCCTCGACGCGATCGAGCAGGTCGACCGCGTCGCTCTCTGGATGAGTCTACACGGTACCCCCGAAGTCAACTTCTTTGGATTCTTCCCTACCCGCCGATCGATCCACGCCGCGCAGACGGTCCTCGCGCGTCGAAAGTGGGCGGATCCAGGAAATCTAAGGAGGCTTTGACGCGTTGGGAATGTGGCTGCAACTTGGCCGCAAGCTAGCGAGCTAGCGGCTACGATCGATTGGCGCCCGCGCGTGGGCCGAGAACGTCCCACCCCCGAGCCTCGGCGTCGCTCGGCCCGCTCCAAGCGCACGATGGAGGTTCTGACCCGCCCAGGGCGCCGAAAGGTCCGCGCCGGTTAGAGCGTCCAGGGGCGATTGATGAGCAGGGCCGGTGAGTAGGTATTTATCCCCATTGATGCGTATTCGCTTCATCGGAATCCCGCTGCGAGCGGGAACCGCGCGTGGGGCGAACGAAGAACGATGACCGAACCCTATTCCCAAGGGGCCGTCTCGAACCTGGTCCGCACCCTCGGCATTTTTTCGGCTGGTCCAGAAGCGCCTGCTAGCCCCGCCCGGGTCGACGGTTGGCTCCAGGAGCGCCCCGCGTTTGCCGCGCGTTGCGCCCCTCCCGGGTTTCGGCAGGGCGGACCGTGGGGATCGACGACCTGATCTGGCCGATCGCCGAATCTGCCTTAGTGGCCGGAGCGGCCGCCTCGCTACTGTGGGCGCTCTACGCTCGATGCTTCGTGCCGGTTCCACCGAACCGGGCGCTCGTCCTCTACGGCCGTCGGTCGGCCCGACCCGCGACCGAGCCGGGGCTCTATCCCTCGGACATCAGCGTCCGCCCCCCCCGCATCGTCGTCGGGGGCGGGGCGTACGTCGCGCCGTGGAACAAGGGCGTGGGGCAGCTCTCGCTTGACCCGATTGCCGTGGACGTGACGGTACGCTCTGTCCACGCCCTGGAGGGCTCCCATGCCACGGGCTGGGAGGTCCGGCTCCAGGTCCAGGCGAGGATTCCCGCCGAACCGCACTTCCTTGGAATGGCCGCGGAAACACTGTTGGGGAAGAGCGAGGAGGAGATTCGGGCCCTGCTCCGACGGTCGGTGGAGGGCGCGGTGCCCGCGGTGCTAGTTCGGCTCAAATCGGAAGAGGGAGAACCGGACTGGGATCGGCTGGCGGCCGAGATCCAGGCTTCGGTCGCACCCGACCTCGTGCCCTGGGGGCTGGTCGTGAGCACGCTGTCGGTGACCGAGCTCCGACGGATCGTTCCCGCATCACCTTCGACCTCCAACTCGCCGCCGAAACCCGTCACGGCTCAGGAAGTGGTCGGGGTCCGTGGCAATCTAGGCGCGCTGCTCACCGGGATCGACACCCGACTATCTCGAACCGAGCGTAGTCTTGGGATCCTGGGCGCGGAGATCCTCCGGTTGACCCGCGAGACCCCTCCCGCCCTCGACGGGACCCGGGCCGTCTCCATCTTCGACTTCCCGCTAGGCTGGGAGGAGGCCGTCTCCGCTGTCGCGTCGGAGGATTCTGTACCGGTCGATCAAGATTCCGTGGGGGGCGATCTCGCGCCCCAATCCCGCCCGGCGCCGATAGGCGACCGGGGGAGGGAGAGAGGGCGCGGCCCTTGGCCCCCATTGGAGTGATGAAAGGAGAGGAACAGAACTATGTGTCCAGCGGCGATTTTGGGCGACCGTGCCTGCGGAAAGACCACCTTCCTTGGACTGCTGTACGCGGCCCAAGTGAAGTACGGAACTCGGGTCGTGGATTCGTTCCGGTTCCATGCCCCGCTGCAATCCTTGCGTCTCATGAGCCAGGTCTACGAGGGCATGAAGGACGCCCGGTTCCCGGGCGCGACCCTCAAGGACGAGATGACCGAGATCGGGTTCGTCTTCGGCTACAGAAAGCCCATCTCCGGTCGGTTGCCGGCGGCCCTCAAGGACAAGAACTGGGTGAATCCGTTCGCCAAGCTGTCGTTTGCGGCCTACGATGTCTCGGGGGAGGATGTCCAAGAGTTCATCGAAACCGGGGTCGCGGCGAGCCCGATCATTCAGCAGCTGCTGAAGAGCCACGTCGTCGTTGTCCTCGTGGATTGCAGCAAGATGACGACCGAGATCGATTCACCGGTGTTCCGCCAGATGCTCAAGTACGACAGCGAAGTCGCCTCGCTCCTGGTTTCGCTGCAGACGTACAAGCGCCAGGAGTTCTCGCGCATGAAGGCCCAGGGCCTGAGCGTCGGTAACCCGGTGATCTACCCGGCGATCGTGCTCTCCAAGTTCGACTGTGTCCGCGACGAAGTGCTGGTCAAGCTCGGCCTTCACCGCGGGGTACCGAACGGCGAGCAGAAGCGCAAGCGCAAGGAGTACGCGGAGGCACTGCTCCGGGTCTTCATGCCCCAGACCCTTTCTCAGATCCGCGGCGGAAAAGTCGCCGGAGTCAACTTCGACCAGGCGGCGTACTTCTTCAGCTGGGTCCGCACCGAGACGGGGGAAGCCGGCATGCAACCGCTCGGCGTTCCGCGCATCGTGCGCAAGGGCTTCTCAGCGGAGGGCGGCGCGGAGCCGGACTTCTCCTACGACGACTACGTAGCGTTCATCGAGCACTTCCGAGATGTCGCGAACAAGGTCCCGGACGAAATCGTCGAACAAACCACCCTCCAGACCCCTCCGGCGGCCGCCACCGCGTAACGCCCATGGCACCGCAGGACGAGGACGACACAGGGGGGAGACGGCCGCGATGACCGAGGGAACGACCGTCCAGCTCGAGCATTGGATCTACGGGGCGAGCCACGAGCGGGGCTACGGGATGAAGGCCGAGTCACACAGGCTCAACGGGCCGTTGTACATGCGCTATCTGGAGAACCATTTCACCCCGGTCCGGGTCGAGAAGACCGCGAGCGGCGGCACGCTGATCGACGCCCGAATGATCCATCCGGCGCCGGCGAACAACGAAGTGCTGCTCTCGATCCTGGGGCGCGGGGTGGCCGACGAGTACAACCGCCCGACGATCGCGAACCACACGGTGGTGGTCCCCAGCGAGCTCTTGCGAACCGGCCAGCTCCGGTTCGCCGATGTCGAAGCCTCGGTGGCCGATTTCGACCACCGATTCCCCAAGGCGTTCGGCAAGATCGACCCGGTCGAAGTGCCCGTGCACGCCCTCCCGGATTCCCAGGAACCGATGGGCGCGGGGATCCGGCGGCTCATCACCAAGGCCGCGGTCGACACGCTCGCCAGCCGATTCCTCGCCGATCACCAGGGACGCACCCTCGTCCTGTGCCGCGGCAGCACGAACCAGTATCGGAACGAGCTGCTCTACCACCTGATCGAGCTGCTGCACTCGGGCGGAGAGATCCCCTTGTTCCCCGCGATCAGCGACGCGCCAACGTTGAGCGCGATGAATCACTTCCGATTGGCGATCTCATCGCGTGGGGTTCGTGCGGACAGTACCTGGACGCTCCTCGACGCGAGCATCGACCAAGCCGCGCTTCCGCCGATCCGAGGCAAGAGTCCGGTCTACACTCGAATCGCGGACGCGTTCGCTTCGGCCTAGGAAATCGGGTCGGGGTCCGCAGGTCCCCGAATCAAGTGGGGGATCGACCGTGGGCTCCGCGCTGGTCGTCGGCGATCGGGGGTCGGGACTCACGACCTTCGTCGGACTGCTCTATGCGGCGCAGCTGCGGCTAGGTACCGAGGAGCAGGACGAATTCCGGTTCTCGGCGGACCGGGAGACCATCCGACAGCTCGAGACGATCTACGGCGAGCTTCTGGCTGGGCGGTTTCCCGAAGGAGACGTCAACTGGGAAATGCACCCGCTTTCGTTCGTCTTCGGATTCCGGACGGGGAAATTCGGCTCGCTGGGGGGCCGCGGCAACCACACCGACCGCGGCTTTGACACGTTCCGGATTCAAGTCGGCGGCATCTCGGCGCAAGAGGTCTCCGAGCTGGCCGCGCACGACGCGGTCCTCGAGGAATCGACGCGCCGACTGCTCCGGAGCCCCGTGGTGCTTCCCCTCGTGGACGCTTCGCGACTGCTGCCTCCCCCCGACGGACCGAAGGATCGTAGGCTCGTGCGCTACGACCGCATGCTGGCCACGACGCTCGAAGTCGTGGGCCGGTTCCTCGCCGCCGAGCGCAGCCGCAAAGTGCGGGCGCTGCACCCACTGTTCGTCGTCACGAAGTTCGACGAATGTCCACCTACTACCCTGGCCGAAATCCACGCGCCGGCAGGCCCCCCCTCGGCTTGGCCCTCCGGAACACGCGAAGCCGTGGGAGCGAAGATACTGGAGCTGTACTTTCCGGCCACCACCCTCTTCTTCGCTCGGACCAAACTGACCCACGCCGCCACGATGACGCCCCCGCTCTGGTTCTTCAGCAGCCTACAGCTGGTCCCGGGATCGAACGGTCTCCGAATCGCTCGCCGGTCTCGGATTCCTGTCGGGGGCTGGGAACCCGAGTACCCGTTCGAGGAGTATCGAGGTCTGGTCGATCACTTGGCCCGGCTCGCCCACCATCTCCCGGGCTGGGACCTCGATGGGTAAACCCTGCCGAATTGGGAAACGGGAGGACCCGGCCGTGAAACCGATTTCCCGGTGGACGATCAGCCGACCGGCTTGGCGGTGAACCGATAGCCTTCCCGGTGAGAGCCTTCCCGAACGATGGCCCAGCCTCGGACCGTCCAACGTCCGTCAGCAGGGTGCCACTGCGGGTCGCCCTGAACGATGTCTCCGAGCTCGGCTTCTAGGTACTCGTAGTCCGTCACTACCTCCGGAGCCAGGGTGCCTTTCTGGAGCAAGGAGCTGAGCAAAGGCAAGCCAGAGGGTCGTCCGCGCCACTTCACCGACAGGAACGCCTGTCGAAAGTCCGCGTCATCCAGGAGAAGGTTGCGCAGCACGGTGTAGGCCGGAAGGCCTCGGCAATCCTTGGGGGGAGGGTCGAGCCGATGGCGTTCTCGCCGCCGCTCCTTGATGACGCGACGCCAGGTCCCCGGCTCGACGGCGTCCGTTTCCCAGATCGTCGTGGCATCGACCTCGTCGACCTCGTCGGCGGCCGACCTGTCCCCACGACCGGGCTCGGAAAGTTCCAGAACAGGGTCGGATGTTCCGCGACCGCGTCCGGCATTCTTGCGGCTCGCCCGTCCCACCACGAGACTGTACGCGAGCGCTGCCCCCGACGCGCCCGCGGTCGGGGGGCGGATCAGCGTCTCGTCGCACTCCGGGTAGCGATTCGGGTGAAGCAACACGAACGGACCCGATTCGGGGGCGCTGAACAGCAGGGCGAGCGCGTCGTTCACCGTAGGCACTTGCCGGCGCACCGCGAGCTCGCTGAGTCGAACGAGTGGGACGGCGGAGTCCCCCGCTCGGACGTGGGTGGCGAGGTCGTCCAGAATCGCCTGAGCCACCTCCGCCCGGATCTGCTGGCTCGGCGTCCGCGAAACCGAGTTCTCCACGCGTCGATCTCGAGTCAGCCCACGCTTCACTCGGAGCCCCAGAGGCCCCGCCCGAGATGCCTGCTCGCGAAGCGACCAGAGACGGACATTGAGCCAGGGTTCCAAGCGCCCGCCACTGACCCGGGACTCGGCAAACAGCCCGGCCCACTGTTCCGGCGTTCGAGTTGTCCACTCCGTGTCTCCCGGACTCTCGATGTACCAGCGAAGAACTTGGTCGCGAAGGAACGCACCCGCGCTGAGCGAGTCGTCCACCTCTTGTTTCACCCGGAGGATAAGGACCTCCGTCTGACGGACGATGGAAGCCAGCAGGGTGGGGTCGCCCCGCGCTGCCTCGATCAACCCCGGGAGACGCAGGGTGTTGAGCGCCTGAATGTCGAACCGTTCCATCGGATCGGTCTGCAAGAACTCGGCGAGCGTCGGTGGTCGAAGCGCCCCTCCAATGTCACGGGGACGGCGCATCCATGCCGGGCGACGCTCGTCCGACGACGGGGCTCGAGTCGTCGGATCGTGGGCTCGTACCCCGGCAGGCGCGATCAGGGGCGTCCGGGGGGCCTGTTGGTGACGCTCGGACGAGCGGTCATCACCTGTCAGCCCGAAGAGTCGGAGTCGGCTGATCTCGGTCTGGCGGTCACGCCGTTCTTCGTCGATCCGAGCGCGTTCGTCTGCCCTCCGTTGTTCACGGTCCCGCAAAATACGCGACGCGTCCGAATCGTCAGCCATCGACAGGGGCGAACCCGCTCCCTATCGACAAAAAGTGGTGCCCCTGGGCATTAACTGTTTCGGAGGCGTTCGAGCGGGGATTTCCACGCCATCCGCGCCCTGGATACCGCACGACCGGTCCCGGTCCGCGCTTCGAAGCTAGGGGCAACCGAGTTTACGTCCTAGGCTCGAAGCGATCCTTTGGGCTGGGGGATCATCCACCATTCTCCAGAAGACCACGTATTGTATCTGCTTAAACTTTAAATGATAAAGTGTTTAGACCGCCATCGATCCGTGACCGCTCGGACAGAGAAGACGCCGGAATCGCGATCGCGACGGGCGACCCCCCACTGCGATTTCGAAGGGACGTTTCGGCTCCTCGGTCAGAAGCATGCTCTTCAGCTGCTCTGGGCGCTGGTCCAGGAGAGCCCGCGACGATTCAACGACTTGCGGGCGGTCGTCGACGCGAACACCGCCACCGTCACCGAACGCCTCAAACGAATGCAGGCGCTGGGACTGGTACGTCGCGACGTCATCCGCGTAGTCCCGCGTCGAGTAGAGTACCAGCTGACCCCGATGGGGCGAGACCTCGTGAAGATCTTCCGGCCGTTCGCTCAATGGCGGCGGAAATACTCTTGACCGAGTTCGAAGCCTCCAACCTCGGCGAAACCCCGGCGACTCTGCGACACGAGAGGGGGCCCGACCGTCGTTGACTGACCTCGCGGGTGCGTCGGACGGGGCGTCACCATCCCCACCTGCGAAAGGACCTGCTGCTCGCTCGCAGGTCCGATTTGAGCTGCTGGTCACGATCGGAGTTCTCCTCGCGCTCCTCATGGGCGCGCTGGACAACTTCGTCGCCCTCACGGCGCTGACGACGATCCTGGACGACTTCGGTCAGCCGAACAGCGGGACCTTCGTCATCAGCGCCTATGTCATCGCGTCCACGGCGAGCATCCCGATCTTCGCCAAACTGTCCGATCTTTGGAGCCGGCGCAACGTCTTCCTCGGAGGACTCGCGGTGTTCATCGTGGGTTCGGTCCTCTCCGGTCTCAGTCAGAACCTGTCCGAGCTCATTCTGTTCCGTGCGGTCCAGGGTTTCGGCAGCGGCGGATTCTTCCCCGTCGGGATCGCGATCGTCGCGGTGGTGTTTCCGCCGGAAACACGGGCACGGGTCATCGGCGGACTTTCCGGGGTCTTCGGTATCGCGGTCGTCGCCGGACCGCTCGTCGGCAACGCCATCGTGTCGTACACGACCTGGCGCTGGGTTTTCTACGTGAACATTCCGATAGGTCTCGTGGGCTTCGCCCTCATCGCGCTGACCCTCGGGCCGCTCCGTCCCGAGAGGGTCCGGAAGTTCGACGTAGCGGGTGCGGCTCTTCTCGTGTCGTGGGTCGCCGCCGTAATGTTCCCCCTCTATCAGATAGTCGACAGCGGGTGGACCTGGACCGACCCTCGGGTGCTCGGCCTGCTCGGTCTGGGGGCCGTCCTGATCGTTGTGTTTGTGTTCTGGGAGCTTCGGGCCCAGAATCCGCTGGTCCCGCTTCGGCTGTTCACCCATCGGGTCATGTCGGCCGGGGGCGGGGCGACCTTCTTCATAGGAATGGTGTTCTTCCCGGTCGCGACGTTTCTCTCGCTGGTCGTGGGCAACGTGCTCGCGAACGGCACCGGCGGCTCGTCGCAAACGGTCCGGGACATCCTCTACTTTCTGGTCATTCCCGTCGTCGTCGGTGCGGCCCTCGGCGGCCAGCTGCTGACGCGGCTTACCTACCGCGCCGTGGCGGTTTTCGGGCTGCTCGTCGGGATGATCGGCATGGCCGGACTGACGCAACTTTCCACGTCGACTCCCTTGTGGATCTTCGCCTTCGGCATGGTCCCCGTCGGCGGCGTCGTTCTGCCGCTCATTCCGCTCGGTTTCGGGATCGGACTGACCTTTCCGGTGTTCCTTCTCGCCGCACAGAACCAGGTGGGGACCGCGGACGTCGGCGAAGCCGGGGGGTTGATTCAATTCCTTCAGTCGTTGGGCGGGGCCGTCGGGTTGTCCGTGCTCGCTTCCTTCCAAGCGACCCAGTTCATGTCGCTGGACCCATCGCCGAGCGCCGCCTGCTTGACCTTGCCCCCGCCGTTCCCGTTGTGCACGAACTTTCTCGCCCTGTTCAAGAGTTCGGTGATCACTTCGTATGACCAGACGTTCACGGTCATGCTCGGGCTGCTCGGCGTCGCGTTCCTGTTCGTGTTGTTCTTGGAGGGGCGACTTCCCCGAATGCCCGCGGGACTGAGAGCAGCTCCCGGCGCCACCCCGGAGCCGATTGGACCCTCGTCCGAGTTGGCCTCGGAGCCTTCACCCTAGCCTCCAGAATCACGGGCGTGCGTCCGGCGGACCGTCCTCCCCACAGAATCCGGAAGCTCGGGAGCGGGATCTATGCGGTCATTTCTCGGCAGGCCCGACATAGAACCGGACCCGCCGCCCTCGAAGCTGGACCGGCGCATGTGGAACAGAATCTGAGCCCACACAACTCACATTGCAGCAGTTTTTCCTTCCGATCCATCCGGCGGCCACAGTCCCCGCATCGAGCGGCCGGGGTTCCCGTGGTCCCGGTGTTCGACCGCGACGTCGTGAGAACGTCTTCGGAGATCCCGTCCAGTTCTCTCAGCGCCGTTGCGATCTCCGATGGTTCCTCGGACCGGACCACCTGGGGCGGGGGTCGGCCGAATTCCGATGTCGCTCCCGAAATCTCGGGTCGATCGGGGGGCTTGCTCGCTGGGAGGTCCGGGGGCCGGAACGTGGGCCGCGCGCCCGATTCAGGGGCGGGTACGCGAATCGGAGGTCCCTCCCACCAAGGCGGAGTGGCCGATTGCGGCGCCGCTATCTGTCGGGGGTCTTCCCTCCCCGTCGGTGACGGGAACTCTTCGTCGAGCAACACGGGATCCGCGATCGCGGGTCCCGGAGTCGATTCGACCGCCTCCGCCAGAAACAGCGAGAGCACGCCGGCGGTCAGAACCGTGGCTCCGACCAGGGCCACCAATTCCCACACGGGGAGGGAGTGACCGGGAAGCCGCGCGGTCTGGAGATATAGGATGACCGCGGAGACCACCAACGCAGCTCCCACGAGAAGGAGGGGAAACGCCCCCGCCACGTTCAGGGCGGTGCCCGCTTCGGAATCGTGTTTCGCAGACCTCGATGAGTCAGTTCCGCGGTCCGGTGAGGCGGGAGGCGAAAGTCGAGGATAGGAGTGCCGGACTCCGGGACGGATCAAGCCCGTACTGGCCGACACGGATTGGTTCATCCGTCCCTTCTTCCCCGGAGAACCCCCGTAGGCATCTCTCTATCCTCAATCATACTGGAAGCCCGGGAGACCGCTTCGCCGGCCGGGGACCACGGGGACCCCCCGGTCGCCCGGAGGGGCGACCGGGGGGAGGCGACTGGCGGCCCCTTAGACGACGTTCGCGATGACGGTGACCGTGGCCACCGTTCCCGGTCCGCTGGACGCGGTCCCGATGTCGAAGTCGATCACGATCGTTTGGGCTGTATTGCTGGACGACGCCTGCGAGTAGTAGAACGTCGTGCCCGAGAAGGTCGCCGCGGACCCGCCCACCGGGGTCCCGGTAACGTAGACGGTCAGCGCCACGGTCCCGGCACCCGGGAAGGCGGTCGAGGCGACCGTCGTCAGGTCGAGGAGTTCCACGTAATCGTTGCCGGCACAGGTCGTGGACCCCGTGAACCCGCCCGCGCAATCGGTCGCGCCGGCGGAAGTCACCGAGCAGGGCGTGCCGGACGTGCACGTGGTCGAGGTGACCGCGGAACTCAGCTCGACCAGCTGCGTCGAAACGTACGAGAGGCCCGTCACGGAAGACACCGTAGTCGTTTGAGACCCCTGGTAACTGGTGTTCGTCTGACCGGTCGTCAGAATGGCCATCGTGAATCCGCCGATCATGGCCAGCGCGAGGGCCGCCGTGACCAGGTACACCGTTCGCTGCGTGATTCGTTTTCTCATTTGACTTCCTCCGGGGGTCGCCTTCCGTAGCTAAGATGGCTGCAACACGTATAAGTGCGTATTCCCACCGTCAGACACCTGTCGGGCGGCGGTCGGTTGCGATGTACGAGGAGGGCCCCGGATCCGAGCGCGGGTGAGGGGGCGACAGCCGTGCGCGATGGTGAGGGGTGCAGTTGCCGGAGGACTATTCTTCACCCGGAGCGAGCGTCGTTTCCGCACGGACCCACGACCAGCGCGTCCGTAGTCGGAATCGGGGGGGAAATCTCGCCCGGGCCGATTCGTGACCACTACCCCCGCCTTTGGAGCCCCTGACCCGGCGTTGGGACGGCGTCCTCGGAGGTTTCGTTAGTTTCAGCCGAATCGACCGGTGACGTAGTTCTCGGTAAGTTTTTCGCGAGGCTGTTCGAAGATCTTCTTCGTCGTGTCGAACTCCACGAGCTTGCCGAGGTAAAAGAACGTGGTGAAATCGGAGACCCGATGGGCTTGGGAGAGGTTGTGGGTCACGATCACTACCGTGAACCGCTTCTTGAGACCCTGGATCAATGACTCGACCCGGTTCGTGGCTATCGGGTCGAGCGCGGAGCACGGTTCGTCCATCAGCAACACCTCCGGTTGGACGGCCAGGGCGCGTGCAATGCACAACCGCTGCTGCTGGCCGCCCGACAGGCTCGTCCCCGGTGCGTCGACGTTGTCTTCCACCTCCTCCCACAGCCCGGCGAGCTGGAGGGCCTGGACAACCCCCTCATCGAGCTCCTTGCGCTGGTGCACGCCGAGGAGTCGAAGCCCCGCCGCGACGTTCTCGTAGATCGACATGTTCGGAAAGGGGCTGGGCTTCTGGAACACCATGCCCACACGGAACCGGACGCTGACCACGTCCTTCCCGCTGAGGTCCTCTCCGTCCAGCAAGATCGTACCCGAGACCCTCGCGCTGGGGACTTCCTCGTGGAGCCGGTTGAGACAGCGCAAGAACGTCGACTTTCCGCATCCCGACGGCCCGATGATGGCCGTCACCGAGGCGTCGGGGATGTCGAGGGAAACGTCGTAGAGCGCCTGCCGACGGCCGTACCAGGCGTTGAGGCCGACCGTCTGCAATTTTGCCGGCATCCCGACTCACACCACCTCGGCCGATTCGGTCAGCGGGCGGACGGCGAGACGAGCTCCGAGGCTGATCGCAAGCATGATGGCGAGCAGGACCAGGGCCGCTCCCCACGCGTCGGTCTGCAAGTTCGCGTAATTCGAGCCGAAGTTGTTGAAGATGAACGGGGTCATCGACGCGGTCTGCGTGTTCAGGCTTTGGAACCAAAAGCTGCTGCCCCCGGCCGTGAGCAGCAGGGTGGCAGTGTCCCCGGCCGCACGGGACGCCGCCAGGAGCATGCCTGTGACCAGCGCGCTGCGCGAACAGCCCAGCACGACGCGCACGGTCACCCGATGCCGGGGAAACCCCAGAGCGAGCGCCGCCTCTCGGACGGACGTGGGCACCGTCCGCAGGGCTTCTTCGGTGGCGCGCGTCGCGATGGGGAGCATGAGGACTCCGAGGGCCACTCCCCCCGCAAGCGCGCTGAGCGCCGCATCGTGGTCGAAGTAGAGAAACATCGCGAACACGAAGACACCCAGAATGATGGTGGGCACCCCCGTCATCACGTCGGCCAGAAAGCTCACGACCCGAGCGAACCGGTTCCGGCCGTACTCGGACAGGTAGATCCCTGCGAGCAGCCCCCCCGGTACCGCGATCAGCCCTCCCAGTCCCAGCATGATGGCTGTGCCCTGGATCTCCGGGCCGATGCCGCCGACTGGACAGCTCACGCCGGGATGCGGGTTGCAGCCCTGCGGGGGAACGGAGGTGTAGAACGAGGGCATCACGACCACGCTCCCCCCGTACTGTGCTGCCGTGTACAGCACACTGGCGAACGGAACCACCGCAGCGACCACGCAGGCCACGCACAGCGCGAAAACGACCCAATGGACCGCGCGGCGTCGGCGGATTCTCTTCGGTGCCTCGAGAACGGCCTGCCGTCGCCACGCGGGCTCTCCGGCGAATTGGGAGCCGGGCCCCCCCGGCGATTCGACGTCCGGACCGGCCGGTAGCCCCTCCTCGCTCCGGTCGGAGAGGCGGTGGAGGCGGCGCGACAGATGGTGACGCCGGCCGGGCGTGCTCGATTCTTCGGAAGATTCGTTTACGCGCCGGAGGAGCAGTCGGGCGACCACATTGACCGCGACGGTGATCGCGAGCAGGATGAGGGCGAGCTCGATCACCGCACTGCGTTCGAGTCCGGGCTGCGCCTCGCTGAAGTTGTTGACGATCCAGCTCGCCAGCGTGGAACCCGGGGAAAACAGCGTCCCGGGCAGGATGAAGATGTTTCCGATCACCATCGCGACGGCGATCGTTTCCCCCAGCGCTCGTCCCAGTCCCAGGATCACCGCGGCGACGATTCCGCCTCGTGCGGCGCGCAGCACTCCGATGCGGGTGGACTCCCATTGCGTCGCTCCCAGACTCAGGGCGGATTCCCGATGGATCCGCGGTACTGCCCGCAGCGCCTCTCGCGAGATCGCGGCGATGGTGGGGATGATCATGACCGTCAGCACGATCGTCGCCGTGAACAGGTCGTAGCCTGGAGTGGTGGGGGAGAACGGGAACCGACCCCCGGTGAGCGAACCGAGTCCCGGTTCGATCGTCGTCTGCATCAGCGGCACCAGGACGATGTACGCCCAGAACCCATAGACGACCGACGGAACGGCCGCCGAAAGGTCGAGGACGTAGATGAGCGGCCGTCGGAGCCAACCGGGAGCCATTTCCGACAGGAAGATCGCGACGCCCAGCGCGATCGGCACGCCAATGAGCAGGGCGAGTCCGCTGGTCACGAGCGTTCCGGCGATCGGCGGGCCGGCTCCGAAGACACCGTGCACCGCGTCCCAGGTCGATCCGGTGAGGAAAGCCGGCCCGAACGTCCGGAGCGAGAGCCACGCCTCGCGGGTCAGCAGCGCGACCAGCACGACGATCAGGATGAGCAGGCCGGCGGCCACCGCGGCGGTGGTAGCGTGAAAGGAACGACCGATCCAGCGAAGAAGTGTCCACCTCGCCGTCCCTGCCGTCTTCTTCCGCGTACCTTCCTGGGCCGCCGGCACGGCCCGCCCCCTACGTGCAGGAGGGGATGGCGCCTCCACTAAAGGTCATCGACGCAATGCCGGCGCGGTCGAGCGCGACGATGGATGCCGGAAGCGCCGCGTAGTAGAGCTGGGTCGGCGTAGTCTCGTTCGCCAACGTCTGCCCGGTGGACAGAGCCCAATCGAGCCACTGCACGAGCACCTGCGATCTGGATTTGCTCGGAGTGAACCCCTGGTCCGTGGCCTGGTAGACGAACATGTACACGAAGGTGGCGAGCGGGTAGTCTCCGCTGCCGTTCGCGTTCACCATGCTCACGTTGAACCAGTCGCCGGTCGAGGTTGGGAAGTGCGCGATGCTGGCGACCTTGTCGGCGATCGCCGATGCCGTGTCCGCGAGGGTCGGGACCACGTAGTGCGTCGCCGGGTTCTGGATCGCCGCGTACTGTACGACCGACTTCGTGTACGTCAGGACATCCGTGAGGTCGGAGTACCCGATGCTGTTCGAGGTGGTCGCCACCGTGCTCAGGACCAGCGAGTTACCCTTCGCGGCTGTTTGCTTTGGCGCGGACGGGAAGCTGATGGAGATCCCCTTCCCCACATGCGACGCCCAGTAGCTCGAAGACTGCGACAAGAAGTCGCTCAGAACGTAGGTGGTTCCCGCCGGGTCGGACCGGTGCACCGTGTAGATCTGGACTGCGGGAAGGGCCGCGCCCGGATTGATCGCCGTGATCGCCGGGTCGTTCCACGTGGTGATGTTGCCGTTGTAGATCTCTGCGAGCAGGGCACCGGTCAGATTGAGATGGCCGGCGATCCCCGGGAGATTGTAGATGATGGCCAGCGCGCCCCCTACCATCGGAAGCGTCAGCGGCTGGCTGGGCATCGCCGCCCGTTCCGCCGCGGAGAGCGGGTCATCCGTGACTGCAAAATCAAGCAGGGGAGGATGTTCGGAGAAATGCGTAAGGCCGGTTCCGGACCCTCCGGCCGGATAATTGACCTGGTTCCCCGACTGGGTTCCGTAGGCGGCCGTCCACGCGGTCATGAGCGGAGCGACGAACTGGGCGCCGTCGCCCTGCAGCGTGACACCTTGGGAGCAGGTTCCAGCCGATGAGGAGGTAGAGCCTCCAAACCACTTCTGTTGGTACCCCACCACGAGGATGGTCGCGACGAGGAGGATGAGAACGACGAGCACCGTCACACCGGTCCGGCTCGATCGTCGTTTCACCGTCGGCGTCGATTGGGGGGGGAGCTCCGTGGGTGAAAGGGAGGTTCCTGCGGTCATCGTCACACCTGACCTAGGAGCCGGGCCATCGAGGTTCGGACCGTGGACTTCGGAGCCAGGTCGGGCGTTGTCTCTAGCGCCATAGCACGCTTCGAAGCTGCGGCCGGCTCATAGGCTGATTCAAGGGCGTAGCTTCCGAACGGGTCGTGCGGAAACTTCGTGTATCCGGGGTCAAGATGGCGTCCTGGGCCGGAGGTAGGAGCGGTTGGTGCCTACCAAACGCTTTTTGGTCCGTGCGACAGCTGCCCCGTACGTCATGGAGGGAACGTACACCACCCGACCGGAAGGCTTCGTCGTCTGGCTCGAGGGCCTGCCGAGCTCCGGCAAGACCACGATCTCCAATGCCCTCGCGCCGGCGTTGCGGGACGCCGGGTGGGAGGTCGAGGTACTCGACGGAGATGAAATCCGTCGGTCGTTCTATCCGGACCTCGGGTTCTCACGCAAGGACCGCGAGGTCCACGCTCGACGGGTCAGTTACATCGCCCGCACGCTCGCCCGGCACGGCGTCGCCGTGGTCGTGGCGATGATTACCCCGTACGAGACCTCTCGACAAGCGGCACGGTCGGTCGTGGGAGAACGTTTCCAGGAGGTTTGGCTTCGATGCCCTGTCCAGGTTTGCCGTCAGCGGGACGCGAAGGGCAACTACCGATCCACCAGCCCGGGCGTCGCGAGGCACATGACCGGGGTCGACGACCCCTTCGAAGAGCCCCTGAATCCGGACCTGACGGTGGACACTTCCGGCACCACGATCGAGGAGTCGACCCAGCGCATCCTCAGGCACCTGGCCGCGCGAGGGTTGATCCCTGTCCACCCTGCCCGGCCACTCACAGGGTAGTTGCCGGAATCCCACCTTACCCGCGGCGTCTTCGGCTGGCGATATATCGGGCAATTCCGAGCCGCACAGCTCGCACACGGTTCTCCGCCGCGGTCCCCGGTCCAAGACTCGACCCGTGGGGGCCCAGCGTCAGACCTGGGTTCTAATCAGGCCGATTCGCACCCGAGGACAGCACGTTCCGCAGGTCCGCGGCGGGCTCGCGTGTCGACGACGAACGCGAGCTCGCGGGAGGGCGTTCTAGGTCGCCCGACATGCATTCATCGTGGCAGTCCAGACACAAGCGTCGCTGGACGGAGCGCAGCCGGGTGACCGCCGCCCAGCACTCGTCCATCGTACCGTGGCCACACGTCCGACACGGGTGAAGGAGAGACGGCATCGACCTCGAAGGAATCTCCCCGGACTAGAATGCCGGGATCGCCGATAAGGAATGGGTTGACGGACGGGGACTCCCCGCGGCGGGACCCGCCGGGTCCGCCCGCCGAGTGCTACGGATGGTCCACTCCTCGGTCGAGGCGTGTGATGTACTAGGGGTGCCCGCGGCGGGCGGTCATGACGACCCGGAACAGCCACCCACCGATGGTCAGGAGGATGCCGAGACCCGTCACGACGAAGAAGCCTTCCAGATCCCCTTGGTAGTTGGTCACCGAACCGCCATTGCCGGGAGTGGCGATCTGAGACACCGCGGCGTCACCGAACAAGAAGCCGATGAAGATCAGAAGAGCCCCTATCCCAATGACAATCAAGCCAATGTCAAGCCACTTCGGCATGCGCGGCCCCTGGCTGGTCGGGGCCATAGGCTGGGGGGACCACGCCGGGGGAGACCCGGGCGGGGGTGCATAGCTGGGGGGCGGCGGTGGCGGTGCGGGTGCTTGGCCTTCGGCTCCGGCGGGGTATGACATGATTGGCGGGTAGCGGGTCCGCATATAGAGGTTTGCGCCTCGGTCGAGGTCGCCCTACCCCCGCGAAGAGAGGACCCCGGACGAACCCCCAGCGTAAGAATGAGAGGATCGAATCACCGCATACTGGACCCGAATCCCGTGACCCGGCGGGAGAACCCTCTGTAAAAGCCACTAAGAACGCCGAGGTAGCCGTGACCTCTCCTCCGGGTTTCGAGCTCAACACGACGCGTTAGGTCTGGGCGCAGGACTCGCTCAACCGCGACCTACGACGTTGGTCTCCGCGATTCTGCATTGAGAGCCGCGGTCAGACGCTGGCCGACGCGAAACCATTCCCGTCGCGCGGTGCGTAGGCTATCGGCCGCTCCGGCCATGTCATGGAGTAGGCCCATCGATGCCGGGACAAGCTCCTTGACCGCCACCCCTGCCACCTCGGCCAGGCGAACTTCCGAAACGTACTCGTGACAGATGGTACGGAGTTCCCATCCAGCGGATGCGGTGCACTCAGCCAGATGGCTCAGCGACGGCGCGAAAGTCTGTCGGGTCGTCTCCGGGTCGGTCTGCGCGGCCTGCTCGACACTATTGAGCACCGCGACCATCTCCTGACAGACCAGGATGCCTTCGTGCACCAGCGTATGGGCGCGAGCAATCGGTCCGGACTCCACACGAGCCGGGCCGGATCCGAGCTCCTCGGTACTGGCCCGGGCGAGCTGAAGGAAGACTTTCTGCCCGGAGGTGAGCAACGGGCGAGCTTGACGGAACGCCAGGCGGAAACCGGAGGCGATCCGTTCCATCGCCGGGGCGAAGGCCGCGTCGCTGGCGGGGGCTGTCGGGCTCTCCGCGAGGGCGGTCAGCGACGTACCGAGTCGGATCAGGTTCTCGCCGAGGTTGTCGAGGATATCGTGCCAACTCCTATTCTTCGCAGTCGGCACGAGAGGGGGGCCTCCGAATTTGATATGCCCGGCCCCGCCTCATCTACTCTTTGGCCGCCAGGACCGCCCCCGCTCTCTCGAGCCTATTCCTTCCAGCGCCGACGGATCAATATCCCGAGCGTGCCTGCTGGCACTACCACCCCGACGGCCGTGGCGAGCAGCGTGCTGAGAGAGGTGCTCACCGGCGCGACGGAAGACGGGGGGACGGAGGGGGAGCCAGGACGAGCGTCGACAAGATCGACCCGTTAGAGTACCCCGCAGAATCAGTGACCGTCACCCGAACCTGATACGTCGCGTCGCTGGGAAAGCTGTGGCCCGTGTTCTGTTCGAAGCTCGGGGGACTTCCGTCACCGAAGACCCAGGAATAGTTGTACGGAGGGAGACCGCCCGACGCGTTGTCGAAGAACCGGACCGTGGTCCGGTCCGGATTGCAGCTGCCGGTGAACTCCTTCGAGTACGAAGCGTTCAGGCTCGGGAAGGGCCCTAAGTTCGGACCACGATAGTATACTGGGTCCAGAGCTCGTCCGGCGAAAACCGAGGGTAAAGACAGGACCCGGACCATCGCGACCGCCACGGCAGCTAGGGCGCGAGCACCACGGCCGCTCCGGGTGCGATTGTCGCTCATCGACCGCATTCGGTCCGCGGACGATTCCGCCTCGCCTTAACCTCGCTGACTCCCGCGCGAGGACTCGGATACTGACGATCAGCTTTCGTCAGGCCTGCCTCCGCTTTCCGATTCTCCAAATCATGGCGGGCCGCGAGCGATGCCCCCTCCTCGTGGCTCGCATCCGCGCCTGGTCCCTTCCTTGCACGTCCGATTGGTTTCCCGGCCCGTCGGGCGGTAGTCGCGGCGGCGTTCTGGGCCCCCGGACCGAACGACCGAGTCCGGGATAGGTTCTTTAACCTGAACCGACAGTTTTCGTCGGCGTGACCGCGAGTTCGGAAACCCCAGCGCTCCCCTCCCGATCGTGGACGATTCCGCCCGTGCCCCCGCCCGATACCCCGGAAGGTCGGGTCATGGCCTACGCCCTGATCGCGGGAACCGTGTACACTTTGCTCCTCGTTGCCGACAGCGTGTCGCTCGCGAACCTCTCGGCCTCCTTCATCCAACTGCCCCTGATTCTCGCCACCATCGCCACGTTCGCCATCGGCGCCATGCTGGCCGCGGATTTCGCCCGGATCCGACAGTTCGAGTTGGAGCTGGCCCGGACCGTGAGCGTCCACAGCGGCGCGGACCAGATGCCCGAGCCCGATTCTCCACTCGGAAACGTCCTGAAGGAGTATGCCCGCACCTCGGCCGAGCTCCGACGGCACGCGCGCGCGCACGCCTACGCCGCGGGCCCGGCGGTCTGGGGAGCATTGCTCACGTTGGCCGCGACGATCTGCTGGGGCCTGAGCATCGGGTCCGGGGCGATCTGGATGACCTACCTCGCCCTGTTGATCGAGCTCCCCGCGCTCACATTACTGGTCTTCTCGATGTCGGTGCTTGGCACGGCCATCGGGCTCAGCCGAGGAGTCGTAGGGTTCGACGCGTTGACTCCCCGCCGCTGGCGCCGATACAGCGAGAGGATCCCGGCGGTCGACGATGCGATAAGAACGTGCTCGTGGCTGGACGAGTTCGTTCGGGACCTTCGTGAGACCGAGCCACCGTCGCCGGTCTACACCCCCCCGGGGGTCTGGGTCGAGTCCTAGGACCGCTACTCCGTTGTGTTGACGGGGGGACGGGCCTTCTTAGAATACACGCTTCGCGACCGCTCCGGGGCAGCGTGAATCGCTATTTCCTAGCGCTCGAACCGTCCTCGGGGACACCGACCCCCCCTCGCGCGATGTAAACTCGACTTGACTTTCGTGTGAAATACCGAGTCCCCCCAACCTAGAGCGGAGCTTTCCGTGCGGGTCTACGTGGTTTTCAGTTCCCACTCCGAGAGTACGACCCGCATTGCGCGTTCGATCGCGAGCTCGGTCATGTGGTCGAACGAATATGAGGCTCGCCAAGCCGCCGAGGTGAACCCCGGGGAGATCCACGGGCCCGGCGTGATCTTTCTGGGCTATCCGTCGGGGGGTCCGGAGCTGGACCGGGCGATCCGCTCCTTCCTGGACCGTCTGCCCGAGCGCACGATGTACAACGTGTTGTGGGCTGTCTTCGATACTCGTAGGGAGCCCGAGCCCGCCGTGGCCGGGTCCGCGGTCCGACGACTCCGGCGGGCCATCGAGCATCGTGGAGGCCGCCTCCTGGTCCACCCCGAGAGCTTCTACGTCGGTCTGAACGAAGGTGTGGTGCCCCACCGCGAGCTGGAGCGCGCCCGCGCCTGGGGGGCTTCGGCGATCGCGAGCGCGGTGCGAGCGTTCCGAGACACCTCGGTGCAATCCGGCTTCCTGTCCGGAGGGTCCAGTCGCCCGGAGTGGGCCGCCGCCGTAGTTGCAGTACCTTCGTGACCCTGCGGGTCAAAGACGAGTTCGAATTCACGGCTCGGTCCTTTCGCCGTGCGAGCCCGATGCACGGCCTGAGCCACCCCGGGATCACCCCGGCCCTTCGCGTTTCCGCGGGGGCCCGCGGGTGACCCCCGAGGAGAACGGTCGAATCACCTAGCGCCCATGGGAGACAGGTTCCCGGGAGCGGTCGGTAGGGGCCTAGAACCGGGTATACGCCATTTTCTCCACTGCCTGTCGAGGGGTGCAGAGAACGTAAGTGGAATACCCCTCCCAAGGTCACTGTGGGTCGAGGGATGGCGAGTGATGGACAAGGGCTCACCTGGTTTCTGCGTGTGGCTCACCGGACTGCCTTCGGCGGGCAAGACGACGATCGCTCGCGCCCTGACCCCCCGACTGGCCGCTCGCGGCTGGGAGGTCGAACTCCTCGATGGTGACGAGGTCCGCACGGGCCTCTCCGCCGATCTCGGTTTCGACCGGAAGTCCCGCGAGACCCACGCCCGGCGCGTCGCGTTTGTCGCGAAGATGTTGGCACGCCACGGGGCCATCCCCATCGTTGCGCTGATCTCCCCCTATCGCACTTCCCGCGCCGCCGCGCGCGAGGAGATCGGCCGCTTCGTCGAGGTCTACGTCAACACTCGACTCGATGTATGTATGGATCGAGACGTCAAGGGCCTGTACCGCAAGGCGAAGGCCGGCGAGATTCGCGAGATGACCGGAGTTGATGACCCCTACGAGCCTCCGGAGTCACCGGAGATCGTGGTGGACTCTACTCGATTGACCCCGGAGGAGTCCGTCGAATACATCCTTCGTGAACTGGAGCGCGGGGGATGGATTCCGCCCGCCTCTGACGCGCCTCGTTGGGAAGCCTGGTGCGGCGCGTCCTCCTAACGAGCCGAAACGAGCGCCGCGGGGTCGATCGGTCGGGGGGGTCCTCTTCCTCGTCATCGCGATCCTCGCCTGGGCATCCCTGCACCGGTTGAGGGTCAATTCGAGCCAACCGTCACCCTCCCTACGCGACACCGACGGATAGCGAGGTCCGCTTCCTCAGGGAGCATCCACCTCCCTCCCTGACCAGATATATACGGGCCCATCGCGTCGTACCGTACTGGTCCATGTCCTCCCGCCCTTCGACGGCCGCGCTCATCGCTCTCGGAGTGGCCACTCTGATGGTCCTCGCCTCGGTCGCGGTCAGCGTCGCTGGTCGGCCCCTCGCTCCGGTCCCGAAATCGAGCGTCCGCGCGACTCCCCTGCCCGAGGATTCGGGTCGACCCACTTCGCTGTCGGCGGCGGTCGCACACTCCGCCCCTTCGGACACGTTGTCCGGGAAGGTCGCCTCGATCCGACACGCGCTCATGAACCAGAACGTCCCGTACCGGGACATCCATTTCCCGGCCCTTGGGTTTGAAGGGAAACACGTAGGACAGCCGGTCGCGCCCACCTACTCGCAGGCCCCGGCTCCGATGGGCGTCGCCGACATCGGACTGCGCAATGTCTCAGGGGCCCTCGCCGGATACGTCTTGAACACCTCCAGCGCGGAGGGAACGATCAATTTCACCGATGCTCAGTCGGTGTACGTTGATGGCGACGGGCCCGACATGTTCGGGGTCCAGTTGAACTCCGTCGTGACGAATGTCACGCTGTTCGGGAACTCCACCTACCAGTTTTGGACTCAGAACTTCGTGAGCTACACGTCCAGTTCGGGCGAGCTTTCCTTTGGGGACAACATCTGGAACTTTTCGGACCCGGTCGGGAACATCTCCCCGAACGTGTTCTATGCTCACGGCCCGAACGGAAGCCTGGCCGCCCCGGTCTTTTACTACGCGGTGGGGCCGACGTTCACGATCCACTACCCGTTCGCGGTGTCGTTCTACCTTAACTCGACCCTGCTCAACGACCGCCCCGCCGTATTCTTCAACTACACACTGTCGAATGCGACGATGCGCCACAGTGGCTCGTTCGACTACGTGGTCTTCAACTCGACCGAGGGGCCCCCCGCAACACCGGCACCGCTCGCCCTCTTCCAGATCGACGGTAGCGCGTACGACCCGATCGGCCTCATCAACGACATCGAACTCGTGGTCGTGGGCAACGACAACGGCGACACCACCACCTTCTTCCAGATCGCGGCCACCCTCACTATCGCGTACTGGAACTCGACCCAGGGCAGCTACGTTCCCGTTCCCTCGGCGGTGAACGCCGGCGCCGACACGGGTGAAACCAGCAACGGCGTCGCTTCATTCTACACCAACCCCTCCACGGTCGGCCGTCTCACGCTGGGCCCGTCGTTCCTCGCCGGGCTCTGGAACAGCACGACCGCCCCGGGAGAACGGACGGTGGTGACCAGCGTCACGCCGGCCCCGGCGCTGATCCTTGTGAACTCGGGAGCGACCCGGCACGCCCTCCAGACCCAGTGGGTGCCGTCGTCGGTGACGGGCGTCACGACCTTCTCGATCCCCAACACCGGCGCGTACTTCGTCGACCTGCGACTGAGCGAATACTCCCCGATGGGTACGATCGTCCACGCCGGGGGCCCGAACTCCACGGTCCACGTCGCCGCGGTGCTCGCGTCGAACGTGGGGCTGGGGATCTACACGCCCTTCATCGCGTGGGGCAATGCCGAACTCGCCACCTTCGCGCTGTCGGGCAGCGGCACAGCGCTCAGCCCGTATGTGCTCTACGACAACCAGCGGGGCATCCTGGACCCGGAGTTCACGCAGTGGAATGATTTTGAGTTCCCCGTGTTCCCGGGCCTGCTGCTGATCTCCACCACGGCCTACGTCGATATCACTCCCCCGTCGTTCGCCGTGACCTACCCGCCCTCGATGCTTCCCCAGATCTACGCGCAGGGCCTTCCGAGCACCAACAACCTCCAGGAAGAGTTCTGGAACGTGTCGAACGTGGCGTTGCTCAACGCCTCCCAGATCTCGGGCTGGCTCTCGGGGTCCCTATTCTCGTTCTACCCGCTCGGTGACGTGATCTTCTGGAACTCCACAGGCAACCTGGTCGCGGGCAACACGTTCGCGGACCAGGGGATGGCGCTCGCGTTGTACGGCGGCCGGGCCAATACCGTTTGGGGGAACACGTTCCTCACCACGGGGGTGGCCGCCACGATGCCCGCCAACGTTCTTCAGAACCCTTCGAACCAGACGGGCGTGTGGGAGTCGGAGTCGGGGGACCTTCTCTACAACAACTTCTTCTCGGTGCCCGTTCCGGCGTTCACCCCGACGTTCGACCCCCTGTCGTGCCAAATCCAGTGCGAGGGCGCCCGGTACTCCGACGCGTGGAATGTTTCGCAGGAGAGCGCGAACGCATCGCAGACGATTCTCAGCGTACCCCTGACCGGAAGCATTGTCGGGACCTCGTACCAGGGCGGGAACTACTGGACGAATTATGGCGCCCCTCCGAACCCGTACGGAGTCCTTCCGTACAACGACTCCGGGTGGATCGCGGCTGGCGGTGACTACGTGCCACTGGTGCCGTTCTCTCTGTTCAACGTGACGTTCGTCGAGACCGGGCTCCCGTCGGGCGCGAACTGGGAGGTGTCCACCCCGTTGGCCACCGTGAACTCGACCGGCACTTCGTTCAGTTTGGAGGGTCCGAACGGGACGTATGACTACCAAGTGAGCGGACCGGCAGGGTATCAGGCCCCTCCCGCTGGGAGTTTCACTCTCAACGGTGCGAGCCTCCAGGTGAATCTGACCTTCGCTGCACTCTATTCGCTCACCTTTGTCGAGACCGGTGCCCCCGCCGGACTGATCTGGGAGGTTTCGTTGAACGGGACGGGTACGGGCGGGATACCCACCGTCGCGGAATCGCCGGCCCCGTCGGTGGTCCAGTTCTCGGTTCCGGCCGGGCCGTATACGTTCACCGTCGCCAGTGTCGGGTTCATTCCGGCCCCCGCCCACGGCACGGTCACGGTCAGCTCGGCCCATCCTACGACGGAGAACGTGACATTTCTCCTGGCTCCTGCCCTGACGTTCTTCGAGAGCGGTCTTCCCGCCGGGACGGCTTGGAGTGTGGGCCTCAGCCAAGGGTCGACAATCCTCAATCGATCGTCGACGACGTCGGCGATCTCCTTTTCTCTGTTCGACGTGAACGACACCGCCAACTACCAATTCGTTGTGTCCGCTGCCGGGTACATCGCGGACCCCTCTCAGGGCCACGGAGCGCTTCCGGGGAACTCGAGCGAATCGATCGCGTTCACCCAACAAAACGGAACTCTCTCCCTCCGGTCGGTCCCGGCCTGTGCCAAGGTCTCGGTCGGGGGAGGAGGATGGAGCTCGCTGTGCGGCGCCCAGAACTTTTCGCTCGCTCCGGGCGTGTACTCCGTCGAAGCTGTCACTCCTGGCTACCTGACCTACTTCAACAACGTCTCCGTGGTCGCCGGCGCCGTGACGACCCTGTCCATCGCCCTGACTCCGATGCCTTCGGCGGCTCCGGCGTCCACCGCCGGAGTGGGCAGCGAAGGCTGGCTGGTCATCGGGATCCTGCTCGCCCTGGTGGTGCTTCTCGGAGTGAGCGTGCTGCTCCTGCGTTCGCGGCGTCCTCCGCCTCCGCCGGCCGCGAAACCGACGATGCCGTGGCAGGAGGGCCCGGCGACCGAAGACGAGTCGACGGCCGGATCCACCCCCGCGAATACGGACGTTGTCGGTACGAGGGCGATGGCCCTAGGAGCGAGTGCCGCCACGAGTTCCCCGCCGGCCCCGGTCTCCGCGATCCACCGGTCCGGCCCCCCACCTCGGGCCGCCACGAGCGCGCCGGTCACTTCGGGGGCATCGTCCGAGGCAGAGGATTAGAGCCGCTAGTGCGACGCGAGAACGGACCGGACCGACGCCGGGACGCGCGAATCCAGGGTCTCGGAGGAAAGGCAGAAGATCTCGCCGGAAGGGAACAACTCCCGGATGAGGCAGTTCGTGCAGTCGCCCCACTGACACACGCCCAGAGGCGGACGACGCCGATCGGAAACACCGGACGGCAGCGTGATCGAGTACTCGAAATCGATCCGCTCCAGGAGGGGCTCTCCGGTTGCGGTCACCAGGAGCGTGATCTCGTGACTGTTGAGCCATTCGATGAACTGGCCATAGAAGCCGGTGCCTGTCGCATCGAACTCCTCCAGCAGGTCGACGTTCGCAATCGCGAGCACCCGGGGCGGAGCTCGGGCGAGGAGCGCTCCGACCGCGACCTGGATCGCGTCCGGTAGCCGCAGGAACTCGTTCACGTCGAACCCGTACCGCTGCTGTCCGTGGAGCCGCAGGAACGACCAGAGCAACTCGGGCCGTACTCCCCCGCTCGGAACGAGCTTACGTGCCGGCATCGCCAACGCCCCTACTTCGGGAATTGGGGGACTCGCCTCGCCGTCCGAAGCGATTTCCGCCTCGACCCATCGGAACTGGGGATCCAGCTGCTGGCTCAGGATCCGGGCGGCGTAATTTACCTCCCGTCGCTCGCCCCCCCAGAAGTAGATCGAAGTGATCGGTGCCTCCGAGGCCGGAGAGACCGGAAGGAGTCCTAAGTCGTCCACGAACTTACTACCCGTGTAGCGCTCTTAATCGGGTAGTGGACGCAAGTTGACTCTTCGGTAGCGCCGCGGCCCGGCGGACCGGAACCGGGGTCGGGGCTAGTGGCGCGTCGAAGCGCCGAGGGGGGTTGGATGGAACGGGCGACCATGGCCCGGGACGATCGTCTGGGCCAACTCGAGGACGCGCCTCCGGTGGGTCAGTATCTTGCGGTTGTCGGAGGCGAGCGGGTCCGGGGTGGGCCCCTCCTCGTTCCACCAGAGGTGGGTGAATGCGACCACTCCGCGCGACGTTCCGACCAGCGTAGTGATGTCCTGCGGAGTGTGGCCAGGCGTTTCCAGAAGCATGACCGAGGGAGCGAGCAACAATCCTTCGGCCGGGCGGCTGGTCCAGACATCGTTGCGATAGACCGCCCAAAAGTCGTGGACCCGGGCCTTCGGGAAGAGGGCGCAGTTGAGCGTGTGGTCGGGGTGGTGGTGGGAGAGGATGATGTCGGTGACCTGGTCGGGGCGGACTCCCCTTCGCGCGAGCGGCTCCAGGATCGCGTCGTGCGACCGGACCATCCCGGGGTCGATGACGCACTTGAACCGTCCCTCATTCACGAAGGAGACGGTCGACGCGACGCGGTGAGCCCCGTACCCGACGCTGAGGACGTCGACCTCGGCGCGCCTCGCGAATGATCTGGAAGTGGGTTTCATGAAGGCATGGGGGTAGACTCCGGCCGCCTTAAGCCCGGCTTGAACGGACCCCCAGGTCCCCACGAACCCCCGAGCCGTTCAAAGATATCGGTCGGGCGTGGACCGGTTCCCTACGAAGATCTTGTCGACGTGGCCGGCGGCGGTCCGTTCGCCGTCGTGTCGGAAGCCGTCGGAGTTGTCTAGGGCCCAAGTTCCGAGAGCAGGTAGCCCGGCAATGGCACGCCGGCTCGCTCGATCGACTGCCGCTGGGCGGGGACCCAACTCGAATCTAGCGTCCCGCACGGCTTTCCGTCCTGGGTGGCCGTCGTCGCGTGGACGGTCAACTGGCCCGCCTCCTTTCGGAGGATCCGGCCTCGGGCCACATGCAGGACGCCGACGCGAGGGAGCCGGGCAGCGTCGTACGTGATGGGGCCTCGGCTGACCCAGAGGCGACCCCCCAGGGTGAGAGCGGACCAGTAGGATGCTTCGTAGAGGACCATGAAGTGAAGGCCGTGATGGAAGAGCGTCGGCCAGCCGATCTCGTCCGACTTCGGCGTGAATCGGGTCACCACCTCCAGTACACCGTCGGGGGCGGTCGTTTGCTCGAATCGAAGCCGAAGACCTCGGGGATGGTGCGGGCCGCATCCGAAACAGGGATTCTCCTCCGGGTTCTCCAGTTCGGGCATCAGGCCGCCATGGGGCCGGAAGCTTTCAGGTTTCGACTAGAGGGACCGGGAAGTTGACGGGACAGTAGTGAGTCGTAGAAGCTCCTTGAACTCCTTTGGACCTGCCAGCGGAGGGCCGACGGGGGAGCTCCGATAGAAGAAGGGGTTAGGCCGGTGGAGCCTCCCGGTCGCGCGGCCGCTTAGGCTTTCGCAGGTCGGTGCACCTCAAGCTTGGAGGAGGGATCGGCCTCGTCCGCTCTCGAGGCCTCTTGGAGGTCGTGCGACCTTGCGTTCAAGACCCAGGTTACCGTTTCCCGGGGGAACTCCAGCGCGACGTATTCCGCGATCGGTCCCGGCCGAGGACGGGACAGCCCGATACCCAGGTGGCCCGACGCTCTCGGTATGCGTCGGATCTCCCACTCGAATCCGCTCATGGCAATAATATGTACAAAGTGACTTAAATAAATAGGCAACGCTACAATGCCATAGTTACGCACACCCGGGGACCCACCGGGCCGTCGCGCTAGGGACCGTGGGGGTCCGTTCTGGCTGCCGTGGTCTTAAGCCGGCAGGTGCACAGGAAGTCGGGCCGCGCGCCGATGAGGGACCATGGAACAGATCGACGGCGGTACGTCGGGAACCGCGGCCCGTAAGCTCGCCGTGCTCAGGCGAAGGAGTCGACGCGGCCTCGAGGAGCCTTCGCCACCACCTCGGCTGCGTGAGTCTCCGAGCGCGCCGATCGGAGGATCGCCGCGACCTCCTCGACGGTGACCTCGGGGAAGTCTCGGTACCACTCCCGAGCGGTCAGGAAGTACTCGGGCTGCCGGAGCACCACCACCTCGTCGCACTCTCGCCGGATGGCGAACGTGTTGGAACGCGAACACACCCCGATGGCTGCGACCACGCGACGAGCGCCGCGGGACCGAGCGCACTGGATCGCCACACGCATGACGGCCGCATTGGCGATCCCGTCCGAGACGAGCAACACGGTGCGACCGGCGATGTTCTGTGGAGGACGACCTGCGCGATATCGCTCGACCGTGCGTTCCACCTCCCGATGCGTCCGCTCGGCCTCGGCCCGAAGGTCGACCCCCAAGTGGTCCGAGGTCTCCGTCAGGCTCGTGTCCAATAGGCTCAGATTCCCTTCCGCGACGGCTCCCAGCGCCTGGCCCATGGACCCGCGAAGAGTGACCTCCTGCACCACCACGGCGTCTAGGGGCGCGTTCAGCCGATGCGCCACTTCGACCGCGACCGGGGCTCCCCCGCGCTGGACGGCGAGGACCACGGGGTTCTCGGGCTTGAGACGAAAGAGTCGCTCGGCAAGCCGACGGCCGGCGTCCGCGCGGTCGCGCAGGAGGAGCGAGGCGTCGGGACCGGACTGCATAGGCCTGGATTCTGCATTACGACGGCCACCCGTGGGATATGGTTCCTAAGTCCATCCGGATTGACGAGGTCGGCCGGGTGATCCGGCTTAGGGGTCCGCGGGGTGGGTCCCGGGGCCCCCGTGAAGGTCCTGACGACGATTCGCGCCACAGACCACGCCGAACGCTGCCAGGAGAAACGCGGTTGCGATGTACGTGAACGCGGGGATTGTCCAGAGAGAACCTGCGAGGAGTAGACCGATGAATGCGGCCAGTAATCCCGCTCCTCCCAGGTCGAACAGTAGGTCGAGCCGGTCGGGCGCAGGGGCAGAACCGGCGGTCACCACCGATACCTCGGTCAGACAGCCCAGGTGCGAGGTGGATTATCTGATTTTCACTCGGCGTCCCGAACCGTCGCGCGCGGCTCCGGCGGGTCTGGACGCGACTAGGCCGGCAGTGCGTCCGCCGGCCGGACCGTCTCGGACGCGTGGGTGAGCGGCGATGCACTCGGAGCCCGGCGGACCGTAACGGGGGCCTCGGCTGAGGCCTTCTCGGCCCAAAGGAGGTATTCCGCGAACTCTTCCTCGGCCATGTCGCACATGCGGAGGAGTAGGAGTTCCTCGGGCAAGAAGACGACGCTCGGCCTCTCGGCGGTTTCCTCGGCGCGACAGGCATTCCCGGCGAAAAAACCGCCGCACCGGGTTCCACGGGCGGCGTCCGGTTTGCCCCGTCTTAGCCTCCGACGTGAGTCCTCACTACTCGTCCCGCGCTCGGGGCGCGTTGCGTGCGAAACCCAACCACGTAAGCACATGTCGAATCCACGAACCCTCGGGCGGCGACGCTTTGGGTCGAGAGCCCCGGAGGACCCATTCGATCGACTCCCCCGGATACTCCAGACTGCGGAACTCCTCGGCCGGCTGGTTGCCACGAGCGATGCTGGGCCGCGGTCTCTCGGAGCGATATGCGACGTACATTCAGACCACCTTGCTGGTCCAACCACCTGCGGAACAACTCGCGAACCCCCCCCCCCATAGACGGCCGTCATACGACGGGACAACGCCTATCCCCCGGGGGATCGGTGAGGTGCACATGGCCCTCTGGGAGGTTGCGCTGCGAGCCAGCTACGACTATCCGTTCATCGAGCTCTCGCGAACGGTACCCGACACACCGATCTCGATGTGGTGCCTGTGGGACCGGGAGCTGCTCCAGGTCCCGACCCGCGACGGGAAGGTCATCGAGACCGTCGAGCGCTCCATCCGCAAGGCCGGACATGTCGTCGACCAGTGGGTTGATGCGGGGTCGTCACGGATCTTCCTTCTGCGGTGCACTTGTGACCGGTACGATAGCATCTGGAACGTGATCGAGGCGCACCAGTGCTGGGATGCGCCGCCGGTGGTCTACCAGGATGGATGGGCGAACTTCCGGGTGATCAGTTTCGAGGCCCAGTACCCCCGGGACCTGTACGCCGACCTCAAGACCCGAGGCCCAGCCGAGCTCGTCCGCAAGCGCGAGCTCCCGTTGAGCGCGCTGCCGAGCAGCGTCTGGACAAATGTTCTGTTCGGCGACCTGACCCCCAAGCAGTCCCAAGCGCTTCTGACCGCCCACCGGTTCGGGTACTACACGTCGCCGAGGGGCGTGACCACCGAACACATCGCTTCGGCGCTCGGGATCGGTCGTACGACGTACGAAGAGCATCTGCGGAAGGCGGAGAACCGGGTGATCTCGGCGCTCGTCCCCTACCTTCAGCTGTTCGCATCGGCCGACCGACCCGCCGATCGGATGCCGCTACCGAAGATCCCGATAGCTCCCGGGGCGCGCGGCCGCGCGACGCGTTAAGCTCCGGACACGCTTGCGCCCGTCAACCCGCCTTGACCGCGCCTACTTCACCTCGCACGCCCCCCGGAGTACCCATGGAAGCGGTTGCCTCCCACCGGGCGGGCTCGGTCCTGCATCTGACGGCCGGGAGCCTCTGCCCACTCCCCCAGTACCGCGGGATGGAGCTCCTCGAGACCCCGTTGCTCAACAAGGGGACGGCGTTCACGGAAGGTGAGCGCACCGCGCTCGGGTTGCACGGCCTCTTGCCCCCGCAGGTCGAAACCCTCGACCAGCAAGTGGTCCGGGCGTACGAGGCATTCCGGCGCAAGACCGACGACCTCGAACGCCACATCTACCTCCGCGCGCTCCAGGACACGAACGAAGTGCTGTTCTACCGACTCCTCCTCGACCACATGGAGGAGACGATGCCGATCGTCTACACGCCGGTCGTCGGCCAGGGCTGTCAGGAGTTCAGTCACATCTATCGTCGGCCACGCGGCCTGTTCATTCCGTACCCGCTGCGCGATTCGATCCGGCAACTGCTCCATCACCGGCCCAATCCGGAAGTTGACGTGATCGTCGTCACCGACGGCGAGCGGATTCTCGGGATCGGGGACCAGGGGGCCGGTGGTCTCGGCATCCCGATCGGGAAGCTCTCGCTCTACACGTTGATCGGAGGCATCCGCCCGGAGCGCACCCTGCCGATCGTCCTGGACGTAGGCACGAACAACGTCGATCGGTTGCGCGACCCGGAGTACCTCGGGTGGCGCCATGAACGGATCACGGGTCCGGATTACTACGATTTCATCGAGCGATTCGTCCTCGCGGTGCGTCACGAACTGCCGGGCACGCTGCTCCAATGGGAGGACTTCGGCGCGGACCATGCGCGCCCGATCCTGGAGACGTACCGGGATAAACTGATCACGTTCAACGACGACATTCAAGGCACCGGCGCCGTGGCGCTGGGAGCGATCCTTTCCGCGCTGCACGTCACCAAAACTCCCCTCCCCGACCAGCGCATCGCGATCTTTGGCGCCGGTTCGGCGGGAGTCGGGGTCGCGGACTGTTTGCGCGCGGCCATGGTCGCCGGGGGCATGGACGATGCGGAGGCACGGTCGCGATTCTGGCTCGTCAACCGAAAGGGCCTCCTGCACAGCGAACGGCCCGAGCTCAAGCCCGAGCAACGGGTCTACGCCCACCCGTGGAAGGACGTGGCGGGCTGGGCCAAGGGCTCGCCGAACTTCATCGGACTTCCGGACGTGGTCCGCGAGGTCCACCCGACGATACTTATCGGACTGTCGACCGTGGCGGGGGCGTTCGACGAGAAACTGGTCCGGGACATGGCGGGGGCCGTGGCGCGACCGGTGATCTTCCCCCTCTCTAATCCGACTTCGCGGACGGAGGCCATCCCCGAGGACCTGCTCCGGTGGACCGACGGACGCGCGGTCATCGCGACCGGCTCTCCGTTTGCGCCCGTTTGCCTGGAGGGTCGCACTTTCCCCATCGCGCAGTGCAACAACGTGTACATCTTCCCCGCCCTCGGTCTCGGGGTCGTCGCCAGCCAAGCCCGCCGGGTCACCGACGGGATGATCCTGGCAGCGGCGCGCTCGCTCGCGGAGAACTCCCCGACCCACGGCGACCCGGCGGCGCCGTTACTGCCGCTCGTGGGTGACTTGCGACGGATTACCGTAGAGATCGCGGTGGCCGCCGGCACCGAGGCCCAGCGAACGGGATATGCCCCGGCGACCACGCCGGAGGAGCTGCGAGCCCGCGTCCGGTCCACGCAGTGGACGCCGACTTATCCGGTCTACGCCGGCGCCTAGCCCAGCGTCGTTCGAGGGGGTCCCGCCACCCCTCGGAAGCCACGAATCCTCGAGGAGCCGGCGGGCTTTCCATTAATACTACCGTGACGTACCTTCTCATGGTTCGCCCGACATGCCGCGCATAACTGTCAATGGTGTAAGGCACTGGGTCTCGTGGCCCCGGTTGCTCGCCCGTCCGTTCCTGCCACTTTGGCGAAGCTTCCTGCGATTTGCCTATCGACCGCTCAACCAGACCGCGCTGTTCACGGGGGTGACCGTCGGCCTGGTCCTCTTTGCCTACACGTTCCCACCGGCCGGACTGGTGGCGAACGGCCTGGCGACCGCTCCGCCGCCTCCCCCCGGCTGGCTGACGTTTCGCCAAGCGGTGCAGTTGACGGAGCCGGTCATCCAGCAGACCACTCATGGGCCGTGGAATATCTCGCTAGCCGAGGGAGTCGCGTCCACCAGCGCGTGGTCTCCGGCGTTATCGATGTGGGGGGCTAATTCCACGCTCCTCGCGACGGTGAGCACGTGTCAGTCGTTCCTCACCGGTCAGAGCGTCTTCACCTTCTGGTCCGATAGCCTCTACCCGGCCGCTTCGGGACCGGCTGCATTCTCCAGCGGCGCCGCCGGGCTCTGGACGTTCGTGTACCTCAATCCGACCCACAGTGCGCTGGTGATCAGCGTCCTTCATGGCTCGGTCATCACCAATGGCATCGTGCGGCCGAACAGTGCGTGCTCGCACCTCGGAGGACCCTTCGCTCCCACCACGTCGTACCTGAACATCACGAACGCTTCGGACCCGTCCAGCTTTGCGCCGAGCACCGCCAACTGGCTCGCCGGGCAGGAGGGAGCAGATGGGGCGCCGACCGCCGCGTACTACATTCTCGGCAATCCGATCATACCAGTGGCCTACATTGCCCACGGGTACAATCAGGAGTGGGCGACCTACTACAGCGCGTGCGGCGCTCCCGGAATCAACGGTCAGGTCACGTACTCCGGGGCACCGATCTCGATCCCGAAGCGCCCGGGATACGTCGAGGAGCTGACCTTTGGAAGCTATTGCTACCAAACGATGGCGGCGGTGTCCCCCGGACACAAGACCATTTGGAGCGCGGGGACGACGTTCTATGCCGAGTGGCCCTTGACCGTGACCTTGGCCACGTCCGGAGTCCTGGGCGCGGGCGTGAACTCCCTCAACACATCGCAGTTCCGGATGGAGATGCTTCTCAACTCGTCGCTCGGTCCCTTTTCGGTGCCCCTCTGGACGGGCGACCCGTACTGTGCTGTAGGAGTCCAGTTCGGCTCGAACTGCCAGGTGGCGGAGCTCAGCTGGTATGCGGCCCTTGTGTCCCCGAGTGGGACTGTGCTGAACACCTTCCCCGCGTTCGCGGGCAGCAACAACTGGACCGTACAGGGGATGCCGATCACCACCGGAGAGAACCTGGTGGTCGTTTCCTCGGTGCCGGTGTTTGGCATGGTGAACTCCGGAATCGCGTTCGAGTCCGGCCTCACCCCCTTCGTCTGTTGCGGGGTGGACTTCGGACCGGACCTGGCGAATCCCGGCCCGGTCCAACTCTAGGCTCGCCCCCCCTTCGCGACCCCTGGCGCGCCGTCCCCCTTCGAGCGGCGCGTATTTCAGTCCGGGGCGCCTCGGGGATTCGACGTGCCAGCCTCGAGTCGCAGGAAGCCGACCGCCGCCCCCCCCATCGAGGATGAGCTTCGGCCCCCGCCTCTCATCTACCGGACCTGGGCGATCGGGACGATCACGGCGGCCGTAGGGACGGCGATCCTCACCCTCGCCTTCCTCTCCGCGTATTACACCGAACCGGCGCTCTACTCCGACTTCCTGGTGGGCTACGATCCTCCGTTCGATGGGGTGGCGGGTACCCTGCTCCTGGCCCTTTCCTTCCGGATACGGGATCGTAGTCCGGTAGCCTGGATGTTCGCTCTGCTCGTGCCGGCGCTCACGATCTTCATCGCCCTGTTCTCCGCGAACCTCTATTCGATCGCCGCGGCCGGGTTGGCGACGGTCCTGGTGGGCCTGATCTATCCCTACCGTGCCGGATTCTACCGGGGCTCGGCCACCGGTCCGGAGGCGACGCAGCTCCTCGTCATCGTCGCGGCGCTGATGTCCCTGTTGTTCGGTATGGCCGGGTCGCGCGCCCTCAGCGCGCAGTTCTCACCCCCGATCGGGGGCTGGGCCGATTCGCTCTACTTCACTATCTCCACGGTTTCCACCAACGGCTCGAACTACCTGCCGATGACCGACGCGGCGCGGGAGTTCGTGGTGCTCCTCATCCTGCTCGGGGTGGGAACGTTCTTATCCGCCGTCGTGGTCCTTTTCCTCCCGACGCTGGAACGGCGGCTCGAGGCGATCGCCGCCCGCCTGGAACGAGCGCAAATGGACGACCTGAGCCAACACGTGATCATTTGCGGGACCACGTCCGAGGCACGGGCGACCGCGGACGTCCTGCGCGAACGAGGGATACGCGCCGTGCTGCTATCCGCGGACCCCAAGGCCGTGGACCATCTGCGGAGCGAAGGCTATCGAACCCATCTCGGCGACCCGTCGTCCGAAGAGGAGCTGCACTCGGTAGGCATCGACCGCGCCCGGGCCCTGGTCGTTTCCCAGGAGTCCGACGCGGAGAGCCTGCTGACGGTGATCACGGCACGGGCGATGTTGCCCAACCTGCGCATCGTCGCGGTGGCCACAGCCCAGGCTTCCGCGGCCAAGCTTCGGAAAGCCGGTGCCAACGAGACGATCAGTCTGGTCGCCCTAGCGGCTGGTCTTGTGAGCACGGCCGCACTCGGTCCGTCGAGCAAGCCCGGGAAGACTCCATCGTGAGGGCACCCCGGAGCCCGGGTCTCCCGGCGTGAATCGCCCGGCTCATTTTCGGGCAGACGGCGGGTGCTCGCGGGTCATTCGACGCATGGTCCGAAGCACCCCGAGCATCCGCAGGAATCCGAAGGCGAGCTCCCAGCCGGGGTAGTCCGCGACCCGACGGAACCCCATCCGTCCGTACACTGGATAGCCCATCGAGGTGGCAGCGAGGTACGCCGAACGTGCCCCCAGGGCGCGGCCGGATTCGATCGCTCTCCAGGTGACCGCGGTGCCGTACCCCTTTCCTCGGACGGCTCGAACCGTTCCCACCGACGCGGTCCCAGCGACGCCTTCTGTCACGGTTGCCGTCGAGCAAGCGACCGGTCTGCCGTCAGCGTAACCGACGAAGAACCGGTTCTGAGCGCCCCGCTCCACGTCATCCGGCGGCACCCGGGGGAGCGCCACGGGCACGACCCAATGCGGGATGCGAAACGCGTCGCACCACACCTCGCCGAAATCCCGGAAAGTCGATGGGTCCTCGACGGGGCGGACGGTCAACGAGCTCGGCGGGCTCGGGGGGGCGGGAAGCGGGTCGAGGAGCATTCCGGGCTCGTCCGGTATCGGACGCATACCTCGCTGAGTGACGAGGCGCTTCACCTCCTCGGAGGCCGGCCCGCTCGTCAAGACACGCCACGGTAGCTTCGACCCGTAGTACGACCGTGCGTCGTCGATCCGTTCCTCCGGCCCGGGCACGTGGTCGAACAGCAGCAGGACGTTCGCGATGCTCGACGGGAGGTCGCAACGTATCATGGTTCCCCCGGGCACTTCCCGACGGACCGCCCCCGGAATCGACCGAATGTACTGCCAGAGGCTCTCCACGTAGTTGCGGTGGCACCGTGCCAGCAGCTCGGCCGGGATGGGTTCGGAAAGGGTCACGAGCGAGTCGAGACCGCTGCGAGCTAAAGGCCTTCAGGGAGTCCGTGCTGGGGACCGAACGATGGTGGGCCGTCGCGCGTCCTCTGAGGGGCTCTCTGCCCCGGGACTTTTTGGTCCGACCTCGATCGTCGACTGGCCTGTGGTCCGAACGCCCTCCCATGCCCGAAGACGCGCCCGACCGTTCCGTCACGTCCATCTCGAGATCGACCTGGAACCCGAGCTGGTCCGCGACCCCGGCCTACCGATCCTGCGCCAAATGGAAGCGTTGATCCGCGAACGGGAAGTGGTCGAGATCGGTGACCTCCTGCGCCTCGCCGCCGGCGCGCTTCACGCCCTCGCCTCCCAGGGGTTCTCCCGGGTCGACCACTGGGAGGTGCAGCCGGGCGGCTGGCTACCCCTTCCCGAGCCCAGTCATCCGAGGATCATCGAGCCCGTCGGCCACATGCAACGCGCGCTGCGCGACGACCGATGGCAACACTTGGGCTCGGCCCGGTCGTTCGCGGTCCGCCTGTCGGGGACGATCCCGTTCCGGGCCGACGTGGTCGTGCGTCGAATCCACCGGGAGCGCGTCCACAGCGTGAGCCTCGACCTCTGGGGCAAGGTGACAGCGACGAACGTGCGCGACGTGGTCTCGGCGCTCCGGGGCCGGCTTCCCGTACTCCGATCCCAGGTGACCGCCTTTTCGTACGACTGACCTGCGGAGAAACCGATATCCCACTTACTCGGTGTGGCCCCTACGCTTCGAAGCGACCGGGGATAGGCCCGTGGGCTCCTGGACGACTCGAGCGGGCGTGCGACGGTGCTTGCGATCTACGTGCCGGCCCTCCTGGTCGGCCTGGTCATCACGCTGCTCGAGATGACCGAAGTGGTAGCGCTCGTGTTCGCCCTGAGCGCCGACCACCACACGATCGCTCATGGAGCTGCCGGGGCGGTCACGGGCACCACAGTCGTGGCCCTGCTCGCCTTCACCTTCGGAGCCCTGATCATCGCCCTTCCGCGAGACGAGTTGCTCTGGGCTTCCGCGCTCACCCTGACGGCGTTCGGCGTCTTTCTGTTCCGGAGCACCCTGAAGAGCTACCGGCGTGCCCGGGCGGCCGCCGCCGGCGGTGCGGCCCCGCCGAGCCAGACCCGGTCCGCGCTGCAGTTCGCGGGGGGCTTCTCCGTCGGCGCGATCGAAGCGACGGAGGTGGTCGTGGTCCTCCTCGCGCTGGCAGCGGCAGGGTACGGGTTCTCGGCTCTGGTCGGGGCGTTCGTGGCCGGGGCCGCTTTGGTCGTGGCCACGCTACTGGTCCAGCAACGAATTCGTCGCATCAAGGTTCCGTGGTTGAAACTGGGCGCGACCTCGATGTTGTTCACGTTCGCCGTGTTCTGGATCGGTGAGGCAGCCCATGTCGCGTGGCCGGGCTCGGACCTGATCCTCATCCCGTTCTTCCTGCTGGGACTGGTGTTCGTTCGAGGAGGCGTCGAGGTCGTGCTCCGCCGCACGCCGATGCCCCCGGTGCGGGCGTGACCGTCCCCAGACTCAAGACTCGAGGGTGAAGCGCATCCCGGAAGGAGGGCTTGGGCCCTCGTCGGGCTCTAACGCCGCGGGGCCAGGGCCCGTCGCGCGAGCAGGGTGGCGATCACGAACATCGCGACCGCCCAGCCAAACAATCCGAGCAGGTAGACCGCGGGGTCGTACGGATAGTACGCCGAGGCGCCGGCGAACAGGTTCTCGCGCAGGACGTTGACCGCTAGGGTGATCGGATTGTACGAGGCGACGTTCTGCAGCCAGGCGGGCATGGTTCCCCACGGGTAGAGCGCCGCCGAGGTCAGCAGGACAGGCAGGTTGATCGCGTTGACCGCAGCGAAGTACGTCTGGGGCTGTTCCAAGCTGAAGCCGATCGCGATGAACAACGACGCGAACATCATCGAGAGGATCACGATCGCCGCAACGATCTCCGCGACCCCCACGACGCCGAGCGAGGCGGTCACCTCGAGACCGCTGAGTCCCAGGTGGCCGAGAAGGATCGCGAGACCGAGGACCAGGAAGGCGAGGCCGATCGGTTGGATCGACCCGGCCAGGAGGCGCGCACCAAAGATCGAGGCGGCGGTCGCGGGCGAGGCGGCCGTGCGCTTGAGCACACCGAACAGCCGGTCGAAGATGACGTTCGCGCCAATGAATAGCGTCGCCGTGACCGCCACGAACCCGGTCATCCCCGCGCCAAAGTACGAGAAGTAGGACGGGGCGCCGCGGTAGAGCTTGAGAAAGACGATCGCTGGGATCTGTACCTGACCGTTGCCGATACTGTTCAAGTTGAATGCCTGACCGAAGAGGATCAGGTACAGGATCGGGAGCAGCAGCGACGTGATGATCGCCTGCGGGTTCCGCGCCGTGCGCAGCAGTTCGCGCTTGGTCAGCGCGCTCAGCTCCCGGATCACCTTCGGGCCCTCCCGATCGCTTGCTGGAATTGGCCGACCCGGACCGCGCGGTCCGTCGCCGTCATTCCCTCTTCCTCACGGTACTCGCGCCCGGTGAATTCGAGGAACACCTCATCGAGGCTGGGCCGTTTGACGGATACGGACGCGAGACCAGCGCCACTCTGGGCGCACGCCTGGACCAGCGTGGGGACGAGCTCCTCGCCCTTCTGTGCCTTCAATCGATACGTTCCGTCCTGGGCCGTGACCGAGGTCACGCCGGGGACCGCGCGCAGTGAAGCCTCGAGGCTCGGGTCGGGACGAATGGGCCGGATCGTGATCACGTCCCCGCCGAGTCGGTCCTTGAGCTCCGACGGGGTTCCCGTCGCCACGATGTGACCCCGGTCGATGATGGCGAGGCGCTCGCAGATCCCGTCGGCCTCATCGAGGTAGTGGGTCGTAAGGAACACGGTCATGCCGTGGTCCTTACGCAGCTCCTGTACGTACTTCCAGAATCCAGCACGCCCTTGCGGGTCGAGGCCGAGCGTCGGCTCGTCGAGGAACAGCACCCGAGGAGAGTGGATGATCCCGACCGCCAGCTCCAAGCGGCGGCGCATCCCGCCGGAGTAGGTCCGGGCCAGGCGATCGGCCGCGTCGCCGATCTGCATGCGCTCCAGGAGGGAGTCGACCCGCTGCTTGACCTCACGTCGGGGCACGGCGAACAGGGCCGCGGCCAGCTCCAGGTTCTCGCGACCGGTCAGGTCGGCGTCCGCGGTGGACTCCTGAAAGACGAGACCGATCCGTCGCTTGATCTCGTTGGGGTGGCGGAACACGTCGACCCCGTCCACGACCGCGTGGCCCCCGGTCGGCGCCAGACCGGCGGTGAGCATCGAGACCGTCGTGGTCTTGCCGGCGCCGTTGGGTCCGAGGAACCCGAACGCTTCTCCGGCATCCACGGAGAACGAAACATTGTCCACCGCACGAACGCTGCCGTTGAAGGTCTTGGATAACCCTTCGGCGTGGATCGCTTCGGCCATTCTGGCCCCACCCACTATGAGTTCCGAGCATAACGTACGTGGCGGAAGCTAGACCTGGTCGGCCGGAAACGGGGCGGACCGGCACGTACCGGCCCTAGGTCCGGTGCTCGACCAGGAGAAGTCGTTCGCTGCAGGCGCATCGACAGCGCCGGCGGCGGTTGGGGGGGAAACCTACGCGTTTCGAGTTGCACGGGGAGTACTATCGCGAGGGCAAGGCACTCTACATCCGATCCGCGCACAGCCGTCGCGGAGCCGAATCGATCGGGCGACTCGGCCTGACCTCCTCCGGGGGAGGCCGGGAAGTCGTCGGACCCGCCCGGCCCCGCAGAGCCTCTACCTCGGGGGCGTTCTCTTCGGGCAGATCGGCGCGAGGGTCCTAGGGTGTTCCCGGCCTCCCGGTGGGGGATGGCGGGAGTCACTACATAGGAAACCGGTCAATTCGGCTTTACCCGCGCTCGCCGAGCGGGTCGCGGGCGGGGTAGAAGCATCAGTCCCTCCGTGGGATCTCCAATCAGCATTCCCCGGCCGCGCAGGTGCATCTGACCGACCCAGGCGAGTGTGACCGCATCGAGTTCGTCGTGGCTGAGCGCGCGCTGGGTGAGGTCCCCGCCGAGTCCTTCCCGGACCAGACGGGACTGAAGTCGACGGACCCCCGATTGCTTTCGCGGGATCCCAAGCAGGTCCTGAGTTCCCCCGGGAAAGCCTTCTACGGTGGCAAACCCCAACGCTCGGAGCCGGTGCGCCAGGTGCATCCCGCGCACGGTCAGCATACGCATCGGGCCCAGCGTGAGCGGAAAGAACCTCACGCCCAGCCGCCGGAGTTCGCGGTCGCACTCGCGGAAGTGGGGGCCCGATCGGTCCTCGATCGTGCTGCGGCCCCGAGGCAAGGAAAGGGGGGCGTCGATGACGACCAGGTCGGGCCCCGCTGAGCGAACGGCGTTCACGATCGCCTCGTCGTCCTTCAGGATCGACACCCGAAGGGAGCGCGGCTCGGAGAATACGCAATAACCCGTGTCCCGGGCCGGAGACCCGGCGAGGTCCAGACCCACGACCGTCGGCCGCCGGCGGGACGCGCCCGTCACCGCGTGCTCCGGGAGGCGAGAATGACGGCGCGGCCGGCGGGCTGCAATGGACCGGAAAGCGAGCTCGCCCAGTTAAGCGTCACGTGCGCGAAGTAAAGTGGTCCCGCAATCTGGCTCCGACCGAGACCCATGACGAATTCATGCCCGGCGTGTGGCGTAGAGATGGAATTCTCCGAAAGAGCGGTATCGTTGCGCACCGGAACTTGTCCCGCCTGCCAGAAAGAATTCGCCTTCGTGGAGGGCTCGACGCTCTCCCACCATCTCGCGCCCGCGCCAGAGAGTTCGGGAGCCACTCCCGTAGGCGCACCGATCGAAGTGGCCGAGGATGCTCCCGAGTGCGACGAATGCGGCTCCGTTCTGACGTTCCGTGCCGGCCGGGGAGGGTCAGTCCTCGCCGTGTGCGGCGAGTGCGAGACGACCACGGTCCTTCGCCCCGAGTCGGCGGAAGCCGAGCCCGAACCCGAGCGCCGCCGGGAACCCCGACGGGAGTTCTCGGAGGGCGCGGCGCCCCGGGGCCGACCTTGCCGCAAGTGCGGGGCTCCACTGCGATTTACCACGGGCGACGACGGCCTCTTGGTCGGCGAGTGCGATTCCTGCGGCAACCGGTTCACCCTCCCGGCCCGCACGGGCGAGGGGCGGCGAGAGTACGGCTCGCGGGACCGCCCTAGTTATGGTCGGGGTGGATTCCGTAGCTCGCGGGGGCCCCGACCCCCCTACCGAGACCGGGGACCCGGCGGCTCTCGGCCGTTCGGTGGCTCCGACCGCAGGGGACGCCCCCCGGGCGACGACGACGATCGACGCCGCCGCCGACGGCCCCGCAACGAATAGGCGTGGGTTCCAGACTCCGGGCGGCAGGCCTCGAAGAGGCTGCCTACCCAGAGTGAGGGGTCAGCGCCCTCGTCTCAGACCTTGGAGTCGGGCCGAACGACCCGGCGCGGGGGGATTCGTCACGTGCCAAGTGAAAGGGAAAGAAAGGAAGGGGTTGGACGCGGGCACGTACACGTAACCCGACTTAGACCGGAAGGACCTTGCGGCCGTAGTTCCAGTTCGTCAGGTCCGCCGTGGCCACGTACCAGGCGATGAAGCCGTCGAAGATGATCTCCCCGCCGACCGCCCAGTTCGCCGCGTTGTCGCCCGTGAAGGTCGTCTGGCCCGACGCAATGCTCCAGAACTTCACCACGAGCAGGATGAACGCGATGAACAGGAACAGGAACACCATGAAGATGCCCCATCCGTGCTTAGGCGAGTTGATCAAGAACGTAAACGTAAACATCATCCAGATAAACGCAAACCCGGCTACTCCGTAATACACCGGAGCACCCGCGGCCGCTGCTGGACCGACGAACACGTTCAACATCAGGGTGAATGCGAGCCAGAACGACCCATATCCCACGAACGCCGAGCCGGCGAACATGTTCCCCTTTCTCAACGCGATGAGACCCGCGATCAGCTGGGCGACCCCACCGAACGCCAGGGCCATTCCGTAGACCACCCAGTTCCCGCCACCCGTAGCCAACCCGAATCCGTTGGTGTAGGGGGTAGGTAGGTTCGAGAGTCCGGCAATCATCGTCGTGGTTCCGAATCCCATCAGTCCCACGACGGCCGGGCTCGCCCACCACTCTGGCTTCTCCTCCATTTTCGGCGGAGCCTCTCCCATCCCTCGTGCCGTTTCCATCGTCTCATCCGGCGCTGGCATGTGATTTCGGCGACGGCGTGCTAGTAGATAATCCCTGTTTTCGACGGACCATACTTGTTACAATTTCGGAGTGGTATTTCTCGCCGGTGAAGGCGGATTTCTCGGTAAGTCCGGGGGTCACCGTTATGGACCGGTAGGGGCGTGCTGTTGGCCGCATGGAAGACCGGAGCGAACTGTCGCGCATCGTGTTTGGTCAGACCCGGGTCATCCTCACTCGCGACCTTTCGGTCATGAACCCGAACCTGGCCCTGGGCTCCCAAGGGCTGGTGGTCGGCAAGCTGGCCAACTACACCCTCAAGGTCGCATTCCCCCGGGTGACCGTCGGCGTCAGCTGGCGCGATTGCGATATCGTCCCGGGCCGGTCCGGAATGCCGACCGACGCGGACCAACCCAGGGTGATCCCGAAACCTCGCCACATGGGCGAGGAGTGACCGGTCGCGGACTTAGCCCCCGAGTCCGGTCGGAAGGATCGACCGGACCAGTCCGGCGACCTCGTCCAATCTTCGCACTTCGTGGACGGTCGCGGGCCGATCCCAGTCGGACGGCAGGAATAGCGACTTGTACCGGGCACCGTAGCGGTGCAGGCCAGTGTAGAGTATCCCAGCCCGGAACCGCGCTCGCCGCGCTCCCTCGACATCGGACCATCCATCGCCGACGTGTACTGCTTCCCCCGGAGATTCGCCCAGCGCCCGAAGCGCCGTCTGGAAGATCTCGGGGGCCGGCTTGGTCCAGGGGTGCTCGTCGCTGAACACTACCGTTCGAACGTAGCGGTCAAACCCCATCGAATGGAGCACCGGTCTCAGAAAGGCTCCGGGCTCGCCCACCGTGTTCGAGATGATGGCCAGCCGGTAACCATCGGCGTCCAGGGTCTGAAGCATCTCCAACGCTCCCGGGGCCACCTGGAACGGGGTATCCCGCACTTCGAGCTCGAGTCCGCGCAGATACTCCTTGGGTCGAGGTTCCCTTCCCGTGGCCTTCGCCGTGCGCACGAGCTGCTCGGCCGGCGTCACGGTCTGGCCCTCGTTCGCGGTCGTCACGGCGTCGGCGTACACTCGTTCGAACGCGCGGCCAAGTTCTACCTCGCTCAGATCCGGTGCCCCGGGCAACCGCGGCGAAGAGGCCAGTACGCGGCGGGCCACATCGACCTGGGCCTGCATGTACTCCTCTTCGGACTCCGGGTCGAGGAACATCAGCGTATGCCACAGGTCGAGCGTCACCGCGGGCAAGCGCATCCTTCCGACACCGGCGCTCCTATTTGGCCTCGTTCGCTCGCCAGCGCCGGCCGTTCGTCCCGAACGCGACGGTTCGTCCGCCGCACCGCGCAGGTCTTCAAGGGAAGAGCATTCGCACGTTCATGCCGGACGCAACGGCCCGCCTCCTGGTCGCCCTCCGGCCTCACGACGAGCTGAGTGCAGCGCTCTCGCGCCGCCTGGTAGGAGTGCCTTGGACCTACGCCCGCCCGGAGCCCGCGGGAGCCTGGGACGCCGTCGAGGCTATGCTGGTCGGGTCCGTGGAGCGAGAGCTAGGGATGTTCGATGCCGGGCGCACGCCCCACTTACAGTTCGTTCAGAGGCTGTACACAGGGTTGGATGGATTCCCGTTCGACCGATTCCCGGCGCACGTGAAGGTCGCCGGGAACGTCGGCGCGTACGCACCGTTCGTGGCGGAACACGCGCTCGCACTGGCGCTGGCGGCGGCGCGAGCCATCGTACCTGTCCAGGGTCAGCTCCGCGAGCACGCTCTGCGACCCGCGCCCGAGATGCGACTGTTTCGCGGGGGCACCGCGGTCATCCTTGGATATGGCGAAATCGGCCGGGCCATCGCGCAACGCGTTGCGGCCTTCGAGATGCGAGTGGTCGGACTGAACCGCCGGGGGCAGATGGCTGCCGGCTGCGACGCGATGTTTCCAGCCGACCACCTCCGCGAAGCGGTCGCAGAAGGAGACGTGGTCTTTGACGCGCGTCCGCTCACGCTCACCACGGCGGCGACGATCGGACGCGCCGAGCTGGAGGCGATGCCGTCGGAAGGGATCTACGTCAACGTGGGGCGAGCCGGTACCGTCGACGAGGAGGCCCTGTACGATCACTTGGTCGCCCATCCCAGCTTCCGGGCCGCGCTCGACGTCTGGTGGGAAGAGGACTTCGCTCGCGGCACCATCGGGAGCCGATTCCCTTTCGTCGAGCTCCGGAACTTCGTCGGGACCCCGCACTGCGCTGGCCTGAGCCCCGTCGTAGAGCCCTACGCGCTCGACCACGCCATCGAAAATCTGGGTCGGTTCTTTCGTGGAGAGCCTCCCCGGTACCTCGCCGACCGTCAGGACTACGTCCCCGCGGCACCCGGTCCCTGACGGATGCCCCGAAGGACGGAGCGGACCGCACCGGAGTTCGGCTCGGTCTCGGGTCGGACAGGGGTAGGGCCGGACCCGGCGAATTCAGCGGATCCGTTCGAGCGCGAACGAGCCGATGATCAGGGAGCGCTGGGTCGCCCGGCATTCGACCCAGTCCCGGGTCTGAACGTCTCCGAACCCTTTCACCGAAAGGAACGTGCGGTCCCGGTCCTGACGGAAGAGGATCGCGCCATCCATCCGCGTGAGCAGCGTCTCCACTTGGGTGTCGGAGAGGGCCCCGCCCTCGAGCGAGTACATCGCGAGCGCCCTGCGGGGCTTCAGGATCCCGACGACGTTCTGCAGGAAGGAGAAGCCCACGCGTTCGTCACCGTGGGCCAAGACGGCCGAGAGTCCGAAGAAGCCGACGCGAAACGATTGGCCACGTCCGGCTTCGGAGGCGTTGGCGGCCTGAACCAGCGCCGAGAGAATCCCGGCGCGGTCGTCCGAGCCTTTCACGACGGTGCGCTGCTTGTCCGAGGTTGCCGGGGAGCCGGAAGCGTCGACCCATCGGACCATCCCCATCTGTTCGTATTCTCGGAACTGGGGAAGCACGACGCCGAGACTCTCGGATACCTCAGTAGGAGAGCGAGAGGCGGTCACGAGGACCACCGGTTCCCCTCGCTTGAGTCCCTCGGCCACGAACGAGTAGAGCACGACCTCCTTGCCCACGAACGGGTCCCCCAGCACGACGATATGCCCCGCCGGCGGCACTCCACCGAGCAATAGGTCGTCGAGCCGCGGCGTTCCGGTCGGAAGCCGATCGGCAAACCGCCGACCCACCGGCGCAGCGAGCGTGTCGGTACTCGCGGCGCGATTCGAAGCGTCGGTCGGATCACCGCTTAGGTCTCGGATCCCGCTCGTGCGGGCGGCCGTCCCGCGTCCGGCGGGACTCGCGGGCGGTTGGTCCATTCGGTCCGCGACCGCCATCGCGGCCAATCCGGCCATGGGGAGGTCGGCCGCCCGCCCCAACTCCTGGCGACGCAGACTGAGCTCGGCCTCGGTCGCCTCGATCAACCGTTCTCGGGCCGTGAGGTCCCGTTCCCGCCGTTCCAGTTCCTCGACCGAGGAACGGAGCCGCTTGCCGCGCTCCCCCAGGGTCGCCTCCCTTTCGGCCAACGACTTGAGCGAGCGGTCCAGGTCGGCCCCCCGTTGGGCGGTCTCCACCTGCTGTTTGCCGAACGCTTCCACGCGGCTCTGATAGTCGTGGACGGCGGAATCGTACTGCAAGCGTCGCTCATCCGCGGCCTTGAGCAGGTCGTTGAGCTCGGCCTCCCGCTGCCGAATCGCCGCTTCCTTGGAGGCGAGCGCCGCCTCCTTTTGCGCCGAACGCCGAAGCGCTTCGTCCGCGGACTTGGCCCGCTCCGCGATGTCCCGCGCCTTGCGCCCGAGCCCGGAATTCTGCTCGTCGAGGACCGTCTTCAGCTGGTGGAGCTTGGCCTCGCGCGCGACGATCTCGGACGGACTGCCCGCCGACGAGGTGCCCGGGGTCTTCGCGACCGGCGCCCGCGCCGTTACCTCGCCTTCGCGACGGAGCAGGTCCGCCGTCTTCTGGTCGAGCTCCTTGCGCCGCGCCTCGAGCCGCGCTTCGACCTCGGAGACGCCGCCCAAGCGGCGTTCGAGGTCCTGGTGCCGCTGCGTGATCTCGACGTCGCGGTGCGTCAGCTCTCCTTCTTGCTCGACCATCCGCTGCTCGCGCGCGGAAATCTGTGGAACAAGCCGTTGGACTTCCTCTTCCCGAAGCCCGAGCGCCTTCTCCTTGTCCTCGACGAGACGGGCTTTGGCATCCATTTCGGCGAGCTGGCCGGCCCAGGTGCGCTCTCTCGCCACCAAGGAATCGGAGCGCTTGGCATAGTCCTCCTCCAGGTCGTCGAGCTGTTGGCGCCCTTCCTTGAGTGAATCGTTCTGGCGTTTGATCGAGAGCAGACTGTTCTCTACGTCCGCTTCGCGCTTGACGAGCGAATCCTCCCGGAAGTGGAGCGCCTCTTCGCGCTGGCGCACCTCGTCGGCGTACCGAAACATCCGGCTCTGTCCGGAGGTGATGAGTTCTCGCTCGTGCGGCCGAGTCCCCGAGGTGATCAAGTGGAGGAACGATCCCGACGTCTGATACAGGATCGCGGAGATGAACAGGCTGACCGCCAACGCGGAGGAGTCCCCCGTGGTGTTCGGGGGAGGAAAGTACACGGCCAACGCCGTGGCGACCGGGAGCACGGCCGCGACCGCGCTGGCCCATTGCCGAAGCGTCCAGGCGTTCCAGGTGAGGACGATGCCGATGAACGCAAGGCTGATCCCCGTGAGTTCGACCGGGTAGAACCAGGGCATGAGCGCGAGGGTCGCGAACGGCCCGAGCGCGGCGATTCGCAACGCGTAGACGACCGCGATGAGCGCGTTGAGGGCCACCGCAGCTATCGTGACGGAAAAGTGAGCCTCCCAGGGCCAGAGCTGATAGGTCTCCCACTTGGTCACGAGACCTATTCCAGCCACGGCGAGCCCGGCGAGGACCGGAAGGATCAGGTAGAAGCTCTGGGAAAGGGCGGTCCCGCCCGACGCCCCCGAGCCTAGGCTCGGAAGGTTCGGATAGAACAGGAGGAGTAGGATCCCATCGAGGGCCAAGGCGGCAGATACGAACACCGCGTAGAGATGGGCCCCGCGGCCGATGCGCAGTTGCAGCAGTGCGTCGTCCTTGGCCAGCTCCAGATCCTCCGGTGCCGGAACGGTGACCGCGCGCGTTGCCGCAGCGGGGGTCTTGCCCCCGGAAGCCGCGCCTTTGCCCGTCGACGGCTTCGCCACAGGTATCCCGTCAAATGCAGGCGTCAGCCGGTTACTTAATCGTGTGGACTGACGGGGAGTGCACGGCCGCGATGAGTACGGCAGCGGCCTCCACCCAACGCTCCGGTGTCCGACCCAACGCTTCCTCGATCCTCAGCAGGTGCTCCCACGCCTTCGGGTCCGGACGAACCGCTTCGAGCCGATCGGAATCCGGGCCTAGCGCGGGGGCCACCGCGAGGACTTCGCGAACGTCCCATCCGTTCGCCCGCAGGAGGTACGACAGCTCGGCTCCCGCGAACCGGTGGAAGCTCCCCGACTCGGACCGGCGCGCCGGCTCGGTCCGAAATCCTTCCCGTTCGATCCGGGGCAGGATGGCCCCGGACGGCGACCGAAGGAGCCGGGCGACGCTGCCGGGGGGAAGTCGGGCGAGGTAGCGCGAGCGCTCCCCCGGTCCGGGCGCTACCTCCACGAGCAACAATCCGCCCGTTTCGACCATCGACTCGGCGGCCGACAGCAGGGCCTCGCTATCCTCGGCCGCAAAGCCCAGCGTGTTGCCCAGCACGGCGACCGTGCCGAAGCTCCCCAGTGCGAACGGGGGTCGAACCGCGTCCCCTCGAACCAATGCCGGCCTCGGACGCGGCCCAGCTCGGCCCTCCCACTTCCGCCGAAGGAACTTCAGAGACTCCGTCGAAAGATCGAGCGCTACGGCCCGAGAGCTAGCGTCCCCCAGCCCTGCGGTGAAACGGCCGGGTCCGGAGCCGACGTCCAACACGCGCGACGACGGGCGAGCGTGTCGCGCGAGGAACCGTTCGCGCAACTCTCGGAACAGGTCGCGCTGGGCGGTCCCTTCCAGGCGCTTCCATTCACGTTCCGCACGGTAGTGGTCGGTGCGCAAGAACCGTTCGCGCGCCGTCGCCGCGCGCGGGGGCGAGGGCGTCGAAAGCACCGTGGGGCTCCGGGGACGACGCGGCACTCGCCCGGGGACCTCGGCGAAGCATATGGGCCCGGTCCCTCGCCTCGTACTTGCCTCCTTTATATGGGCCCCTCCTACCTGAGCGCGGAAACATCCTATGCCGTACTACGAGTGTCCGAAGTGCGGAGGCGGCTACGTCATCGACGTCCCACCGAGCGCCCGCCCGGTCTGTGACCGCGATGGCGCGCGATTGAAACGAGCGAGCGACGCGTCCTACGAGCGCAACGCCCGAGAAGACTAGGACGGCTCGGGCGGGAGCCGTGGGTCGATGAGCACCCCGCACGCGGGCACCCGCTACGGACCGTTGGTCCACCGCGCGGTCCACCACGGCGCCCTCCTGTGGCTCGTCGGGGTGCTCCAATTCGTCGGGGCGATGACCGTCGCTCAGTTCGCGTGGAGCAACCCGTCGTACAGCCTCACCCAGAACTACATCAGCGACCTGGGCGCGATCCACTGCGCCACCTTCGGCGGCCGGTACGTCTGCTCCCCGTACCACGAACTGTTCAACATATCGATCATCCTGTTCGGGATTCTTCTGATCCTTGGGGTTCTGCTGCTGCCCACCGCGTTCCCCACTCGGACTTCGCGGAAGGTGGGACTCGGGCTGCTGGTGATCGCCGCCTTGGGCGCGATCGGCGTGGGGTTCTCCCCCGAAGACTACAACCTGACCGTCCACTCGATCTCGGCGCTCCTCGCGTTCGTGGGGGGCGCTCTCGCGTTGATCGTCCTGGGCTTCGCCATGTTCCGGGACACCCGATGGGACGGGTTCCGAGCCTACTCGGTGATCTCGGGTCTGGTCAGTCTGGTCGCCCTCGGACTCTTCGTCGGCAATGCCTACAATTGGGGCGGGATCTGGTCGGATTGGGGCGCCGGCGGGATCGAGCGGCTGATCGTTGCCCCGGTCCTCCTGTGGGCGGCCGTCTGCGCCATCCACCTGCTTCGCATCCGGGCGTTCGCCCCTCGTTCACTCCCGGCCGCCTCGGGCGAGTGACGGGCGTCCGGTCCATTTGACGTGCCCTTCATGAGCCGCGGTGAGGTCGTGTCCTTCCTACGGATGACAGCCACTCCACCCGAGCGAGCTCCTGGCAAGTGTCCGGAGTGCGGCGGACAACTGGGAGAACCGGTCAGCGGAGACGTTCACTGCTACGTCGAGTGCGAGGGTTGCGGTCAGCGCTACGACCTGAAGGACGCCCGGATCGACCTAGGATGAGCCGGCCCGCCGCACCCGTGCTCGGCGCCGAGGGAAAAGGTTGCGCACGGGGCTCGGACCGTGCGCCTCAGGCATCGCCGAAGCGCGCGATATCCTCCGGGCCCTTCTTCTTCTCGACCGGGCCCGCTCCCTGGACCTGCACACGGATCTGCTCGACGACCTCCGGGTTCGACAACGTGGTGATGTCCCCGTAGTCCATCTGGTTCGAAATGGACGCGAGCACGCGGCGCATGATCTTGCCGCTCCGGGTCTTCGGCATGTCCGGCACGATGCGCACCGTGCGGGGCCGAGCGATCTTCCCGATCTGGGTCTCCAGCGCGTGGATGATCTTGTCCGTGATCTCCTGGCTCGGCTTGAAGCCGGGCTTCAGGGCGATGTAGACCTCGGGGACCCGTCCGCGCTCGGCGTCGACGATCGGCACGACCGCGGCCTCCGCGACCTCGGGCACCGTGAGACAGGCGGACTCCAGCTCCTTGGTCCCGAGGCGGTGGCCGGCGACGTTGATCACGTCGTCGACGCGGCCGAGGATGCGGATGTATCCGTCGGCGGCCCACACGGCTCCGTCGCCCGCAAAGTACGGCCAGTCATGCCAGTCGGTGGACTTGGGGTCCTTGTTGTACTTCACGAAGTAGGTACTGACGAACCGGTCGGGGTCGCCCCAGATCGTCTGGAACATTCCCGGCCAGGGGTTACGGATGCAGATGTTGCCGGCCTTTCCCGACCCGGGAGGTATCTCGTTCCCTTTCTCGTCGAAGATCACCGGGTAGATCCCGATCATCGGGGGACCGGCGCTCCCGGGCTTCATGGCGTCGAGCGCGGGCTTGGTGCTGCAGAGGAACCCACCGTTCTCGGTCTGCCACCAGGTGTCCGTGATGGTCGCTTGCTTTCTCCCTACGACATTGTAGTACCACATCCACGCCTCGGGTTCGATCGGCTCGCCGACCGTGGTCATGGACTTGAACTGGTAGTGGTACTTCTTGGGCTCGTCCGGTCCGAGCTTACGAAGCATGCGGATCGAGGTCGGGGACGTGTGGAAGATATTGACCCCGAGCCGTTCGGCGATCCGCCACACCCGGCCGGCGTCCGGGAAGGTCGGGACGCCCTCGTAGATCACGCTGGTCGCAGCGAGCGCGAGGGGTCCGTACACGATGTACGAGTGACCGGTAATCCAGCCGATGTCGGCCATACACCAGTAGATGTCGGTCGGGTGAATGTCTTGAATGTACTTCGACGTACCTGTCACGTACGCGAGGTAGCCGCCAGTAGAGTGCTGGCACCCCTTGGGCTTCCCCGTCGACCCGCTCGTGTACATCAGGAAGAGTGGGGCTTCGGCGGGCATCGAGACCGGCGGGACGATCGCCCCCCGGTACTTCTTCAGTAGGTCATCGACAATGTAGTCCCGGCCCTCGACCATGGGGGTCTGGGTGGAGGACTTGTCGCGCAGCCGCTTCCAGACAAGGACCTTCTCGACATGGGTGCCTTCCGACTCGGCCTTCTTGACCGCGATGTCGGCATTGGCCTTGTGGTCGAGCATCTTGCCGCTGCGGTAGTAGCCGTCGACCGTGATCAGAAGTCGGCTCTTCGAGTCCGCGATGCGGCCCCCGCAGGCTTCCCCGCTGAAGCCCCCGAATACGACGGAGTGGACGACGCCCAGGCGGGCACACGCGAGCATCGTGACCGGGAGCTGGGGGATCATCGGCATGTGTAGCGTGACCCGGTCCCCGGTCTTGAGGCCGCAGAAGTCGCGCAGCAGCGCCGCCATCTCATTGACGCGAACGTACAGCTCCTGGTACGTGATCGCCTCGACCGGGTCCTCCTCAGCTTCGGAGACGAACACGATCGCGGCCTTGTTGGCGTACTTGGCTAGGTGGCGGTCGACGCAGTTGAAGCTCGCGTTCAGCTTGCCGCCCACGAACCATTTGTAGAAAGGAGCGTGACTGGTATCGAGCGTCTTGTCCCAGTACTTGTCCCACGTGAGCAGGTCGGCGTACTCCCGGAAGCACTCGGGGAAGTTCTTCTCCGAAAACCGCTCGTTCACGGCCGGGTCAGTGAGGTTGGCCTGTCCGATGAACTTCGGACTCGGGTGGAAGTACCCCTCTTCTTTCCAGTGGACCGCGATCTCGGCCTCGGAGAGGCGACTCTCCTCCTCTTTCGGTGGTTCCGCTTGAGCTTCTGCCATGGTCGAAAAAGACCCTCGCAGGCGGCCCGACGCGGACGTGGAATAAGAGTGTTACTGTTTCGCACGCTTCGCTCTCCGGACCGCTTAGCGTGCGGCGTCCTCCCGCCGATACTTGTCTACCCTCCCCTCCCCCGGTGGAAGTTCCGAGACCCGAGCCGAGGACGGGAGCCGACGGGGGCGATCCTCGCTCCGGAGCACCCGTTTACGCAGACGAACGGCTTTTAGACCCCCCATACGTGCCCCTTCCCTCGGAGCCTCATGCCCGGGACGGGTCATACGACCGAACGACCCGAGAAGACGGTGCACCTGAGGATTGACCCGAATGACGAGTCCACGACCCTCGAAGACGTCCTCACCCGCATCTCCGAGCTCCAACGGAAACACCCCGACCGCGAGGTCTTTTTCGACGGGGATGAGTACGCCATCTGTTCCCGGCCGAAGCGGCTCCGGGCCCCGAGCACCCATTGAGGTGGGCGACCTCGGAACTCCGTTGTTCCTGCTGAACCTGAAGACCTATTCCGGCCATCTCGGCCCGGGCGCGGAGCGGACGGCGCGGCTGCTCGAGGAGTTGGGCAAGGCGCATGGGGTCGCGGTCGCCATCGCCCCGGCGATGCCGGACCTGGCCCGCGTTGCCGCCGCGGTGGGCATCCCGGTCTTGGCCCAGCATGTCGACCCGATCGAGGTCGGTGCGCACACCGGATTCGTCCCCCCGGAGGCAGTGCGCGCGTCCGGCGGCTGGGGAAGCTTGGTCAATCACTCGGAGCATCCGATGCCCACCGTCGAGGTACGTGACACCGTACGCCGGCTTCAGTCGCTGGGACTCGTCGCCGTCGTTTGCGCCCGTAACGTGACTGCTTCGCGACGTCTCGGCCAGATCCGTCCCCCCTACCTCGCGGTCGAGCCCCCCGAGCTCATCGGAGGCGGCACGGCGGTTTCCACGGCGCGCCCGGAGGTCGTGTCGGGAGCGGTGGACGCGGTGCGGTCGGTCTCCCCTTCCACTCGAGTTCTTTGCGGAGCCGGTGTCCACGACCGGCGGGATGTCACCCGCGCGCTCGAGCTCGGCAGTTCCGGTGTCCTAGTGGCGAGCGCCGTCACACGGGCTGCGGACCCTCGGTCTGCGATCGAGGAACTTCTCTCAGGGTACTAGCTTCCTCCGGCGGCACGACCCGGGCCGCCCCTCAGCGGCGAACTCATCTGCCCGGCCTCTCTGGCCCCTCGCTCCGGGTTGGTCGCGAGCGGGCTTCATGAAGCGTCCAAGTCATGCGAAAGCGCACCGGACCGTCGTGGCTCCGTCGAAGCGGCGGCAATCCGGCCGTGGCCGGGGCAAGCCGCGGGTTCGCCGGGAGCATCCCAAGACCATCGACCGGACTTCCCAGCTCGACGAACTCCGGCGGTCCGCCGGAGCCGGACCCGCGGCCGGACCGGCGGCACCCCGGCGGCTTGAGCCCGCGCCTCGCCCGCTCCACGTGGTCATGGTCGGTTGGGAGTTCCCGCCCCACCACACCGGGGGCCTCGGGGTGCACAGCTACGAGGTCACCCGCGAGCTGACCCGTCTCGGCCACCGGGTCACGTTCCTTAGCCCGTTCTCCGGACCCTTCACGCCGGTCCCCGGCGTGAGATTTCGGTACCCGGGGGAATCTTCGCCCGCGGCGCTCGGACCGCAGTATCCGCCCGCGTACTGGGCCGGCAGCGCGCCGGACAGCCCGTTCACGGACGCGATCGACGGCTACAATGCCTGGATCGCCCGCCTCGCTGACCTCGGCCCGGTCGACGTGATCCACGTGCACGACTGGTTCGGCACGCTCGGCGCGCGAGAGCTGGCCACCCGGCTACGGGCTCCGCTCGTGATGACGGTCCATTCCACCGAGTACGACCGGTCGCTCGGTCATCCGTGGGAGCGCATCCTTTACCGGGAACAGGCCGGAATTTCCACCGCTACGCGTGTGATCGCGGTGAGCCGTCATCTGCGTCAGCAGCTGATCGATCGCTACTCGGCCGACCCGCGGAAGGTCCGGGTGATCTACAACGCCGTGCGACCGACCGAGCGTCTCGAGCGGATCGACCCGACCAAGCGGTTCGTGCTCTACGTCGGCCGGCTGGCGGCCATGAAAGGGGTCGACACGTTCCTACGCTCGGCCGCCCGTATCGCCCCGACGTTCCCGGATGTGCTGTTCGTGGTCGCGGGCGAAGGTCCGGAGTACGCCCGGCTCATCCAACTCGCGGCGCGCCTGGGCATCGGTGAGCGGGTGATGTTCCTCGGGAAGGTCTCGGATGACGAGCGCGAGATCCTGTTGTCCGGCGCTTCGATCTTCATTCTTCCGAGCGTGGTAGAACCGTTCGGGATCGCCGCCCTCGAAGCCATGGCGGCCGGAGTCCCGACGATCGTGTCGAAGACCAGCGGCGTGGCGGAGATGAGCTCCTCGTCGTTCCGCGTCGACTTCTGGGACGTGGAGGAGTTCGCGAGTCGGATCGCCGAGCTGCTGGAGTACCCTACGCTGCGCGCGACGATGGGCGAGCAGGGCCAATGGGAGGCGCTCCGTGAGGGGTGGCCGGAACGAGCTCGGGAGACCGTCGTGGTCTACCTGGAAGCGATGCGGACGGAGGGGATGCACATCTGAAGGTCGTCTTCTACCTCCACCTCCACCAGCCCTGGCGGCTCGCGCGGTTCCGCTACCTGGACCTCGGCTCGGGACGCTCGTACTTCGACATCGAGCGAAATCTCACAATCTTCCGAGGGATCGCCGAGCGCTGCTACCGACCCGCCCTCGACCGTCTCCTCCGCCTGCTCGAGGAGCACGCGGAGTTTCGGTTCAGCGTGTCCGTCACGGGCACTTTCGTCGAGCAGGCCCGGCTCGCCGCGCCCGACGTGCTCGACCGCCTGCGGGCCTTGCGACGCACCGGACGGGTCGCGTTCCTTGCCGAGACGTACTATCACTCTCTGGCGTTCCTCGTGCCTCCGCCGGAGCTGACCGAGGAAGTGGCGATGCACCGGTCGATGCTGCGCGAGGAGTTTGGCGCCGTCGCCTCCATGCTCCGCATGACCGAGCTCGCCTACTCGGACGACCTGGCGCGGTTCGCCGAGGCGGAGAAGTTCCGGGGGATGCTCGCGGAAGGATGGGAAGGGGTTCTGCGGGGCCAGCCTCCCTCGTATCCGTACTGTGCTGCGTCCGCGCCGACGGTGGCTCTCTTGCTCCGTCACTACCCGCTGAGCGACGACGTGGGGTTCCGCTTCTCGTCGACCGGTTGGAACGAATACCCCCTCACCGCGGACAAGTACGCCCGCTGGCTGGCGGCGACGCCGGGCGAGCTGATCGGGCTGTTCATGGACTTCGAGACGTTCGGCGAGCACCACCCGGCGCGCTCCGGCATCTTGGAGTTCCTTTCCGCGCTCCCGCGCGAGGTCGCCCGACATCACGGGCTCGGATGGGCCACGGTCGAAGAAGCGATCCAGGGCCCGCCTCGGGGTCCGTTGAGCGTCCCGTTCACGATGAGCTGGGCCGACCAGAACCGGGACCTCGGTGCTTGGCTCGGCAACGACCTACAGCGCTCGGCGTTCGAGGCCGTGAAGAAGGTGGGAATCGTCGCCCGACAGTCCGGCGACCCCGCGATCCTTCAGGACTGGCGCAAACTCCTCACCTCCGACCATTTCTATTACATGTACGTCAGCGGACACGGCGCCGATCAGGGCGTGCACCAGTACTTCTCGAGCTACGACAGCCCGTACGACGCCTACGCGAACTACATGAACGCCCTGACCGACCTGCGCCGACGCGCGCTCGACCGGCTCGGGGTACCTATCCTGAAGTAGGGCGTGGCCGCCCGAGTCGATCGGGGGACAGCCGACGGGGACGGACTACGGCTGGATCCCGAACGAGTCGAGGAATCTCCACCACGCCTGCAGTGCGTCGCTAGCGGGGTGAGCCCCCAGGGTGCTGTCCGTCGGTGGACGGTTCAGATGGCTGGTCAATAGCGGCCGGGCGGTCATCCCGGGCTTGTTCATCGCGGTGGGCCGCGGAGCGAGCGTCGAGGTTACGGCCGCCGGAAATGCGAGGTTGTGGAACTCCTCCGGAAGCCCGTGCTTCGCGGGAGCGGGGCGTCGTTCAAGAATGCTCATTCGGTTCGACAAGGTAGTCACCGGGGTGAGGTCCGGGTGAAGTGCGGAGGTCTCTCGCGACCCGAGCGAATTCGTCATCATGGAGGGTGGGCCTTCCTGCGGCCCTTCGGTTCCGTCAACGCCTTCCGTTGCCCAGCGGGGCTGTTCGATCTCGGAGGGGACGGGCAGCGTCGGAGTCTCTGGGATCTGACCGAGCGAAAACGTCCTCTGGGGCCAGGCCGAAAAGTACAGGAGCCGGATCGTCGGACGGCGAGCCCCGAATTGTTCGGAGTCAGGAGAACTGGTCATGCCGTTCGGGAGCCACGGGAGGTAGTCAGCGTTTCGCCCCTAGCGGGCGGAGTTTTCCGGGCGTTTCGGACCTCCGAAGCGTGACGTGGGCCCGGGCCTCGACCCGGGGAAGTCGAACCGAACCGTTAAACATGTCAGTTCCCCGTTCGCCCGGCGGAATGGTGGAGTGGTTCGACGGCCCGATGCGGTCGCGCCCGGCCTCGCGATGATCACCGAGGTCACCGGCAACGGTCGAGTCCTGCTGACCGTCAACGAGAACGGCGACTGGAACGAACTGTTCTACCCGTTCCCCGGGCAGTTCCAGCAACTGCGCGAAGCGCGGGTCGGGCTGTTCGACGTCAGCAGTTCGAAGTTTGCTTGGCTGCGTCGCGGGAATGGCTACGAGCTACGCCAGGAGCCGTTCGGACCGGGGCACCTGCCGGAGTCCGTCTGGTCGGGGCACGGGATCCGAATGTCGGTGCGGGATCACGTCCACCCGAACCACGACCTCCTCGCCCGGGTCTTTCGCATCCGGGCGGATTCGGCCCGACCATTGCGACTGTTCGCCTATCATGCCTTCCAGATCGCGGAGTCGATGTACCAGGACACGGCGTACGTCGACCCCGCTACCTCGTCGCTCGTGCACTACAAGCGGGGCTTCTTCTTCGAGTTCTTTTCCGACCCCGGGTTTTCTCGCGCGGTCTGTGGAGAGCACACGCTGAAAGGCCTGCGGGGGACGTATGTCGATGCCGAAGACGGACGTCTCGAAGGACGACCGGTGGCTCACGGCGCGGCCGACAGCGTCATGGAATGGGACCTGGACGCGGTCCCGGACCGGGACGTGGAGATCCGGCTCTTCCTGGCCGCAGGTCGAAGTCTGCCGGGGGTTCACCAGATCCGCGACTACGTGCGCAACGGTGGCTCGACCCGATTCGTCCGCGAGTCCGAGGCGTTCTGGGAGACCTGGGTGCAACGACGCTTGCCCCATCCGCCTGAGGGGCTGAGCCAGTTGGGACGTGGGGTCTACCGGTCGAGCGTCCTTCTCCTCCGCCACTGTACGGGGGCGAACGGTGCGATCATCGCTTCGCCCGATACTCGCTCCCTCGTGGCGGCGGGTGACACCTACAACTACTGCTGGTGGCGGGACGGCGGATACATCTCGAAGGCGATGGACGAGGCCGGCCTTTACGAGAACGCCGGACGGTTCCTGGACTTTGCCCGACTCTGCCAGAACTCGGACGGCTCGTTCTTCCACCGGCACTTTCCCGACGGGGCGATCGGAAGCACCTGGCACCCGCCCCCCTTCCTTCAGATCGACCAGACTGCGACCGTGATCGCCGCGGTCTGGCACCATTTCAAGCGCGGGGCGGACCCGGACGTCCTGCTCGACCTCTGGCCGGTCGTCAAGGGGGCGGCGAACTTTCTGACGACGTTCCGCGACGCGGCGACCGGACTTCCCGCGCCAAGCTTCGACCTGTGGGAGGAACGCCTGGGGATCCACGCCTACTCCACGGCGGCGGTCGCCCACGCCCTGGAGCGGGCCGCGCGCGTCGCCAGCGAGATCGGGAAGGACCCGACGAAATGGCGGACGACCTCCGGCGAGATCGCTGAACGCGCGATCCAGAACTTCTGGGACCCGGAGCGTCAGCGCTTCGTCCGCTCCCTTGCTCCCCGCGACGACCGGCTCGACGCCTCGGTCCTCCTCGCCTTGAAGCTCGGTCTGATGCCGTGGTCGGACCCGCGGACCCGCATCGCGGTCGATGGGATCGAGCAGCGATTGTGGTGCGCGGAACAGGGCGGGCTCGCCCGGTACGAGGGGGACCAGTACTACGGCCGCGAGAATCCCTGGATCGTCTGCACGCTCTGGTTGGCGGAGGCGCGCCTACGACTGGGCGACCGCGGCCGATGCCGAGAGCTGATCGAGTGGGCCGCCTCCCACGCCACGCCGACCCGGCTGCTCCCCGAGCAGATCGACCGGGTGACCGGAGAACCCAAGAGCGCAACCCCGCTGACCTGGTCGCATTCGACGTTCGTGGACGTGGTGCACAAGTATGCCGAGTCGGAAGCCCGAGGGGAAGTCGCCGAAGAGTAGCGGGCGGGCCCTCCGCGCCTCGTCCGACCTGGTCCTGGGGATCGACCTCGGCGCGACCAAGGTGGTCAGCGCGATCGTCGGTCGCGATGGCACCATCGTCCACCACAGCGGCCGCCATCTGCATGCGAACGACGGACCGGGAGGCGTCATCGCCACGGTCGTCCGGTCCGCCCGGGCGTGTCTCGATGTGTCCGCTGAGCCGCCGCGCGCGGTCGGAGTGGGCGTCGCGGCCCAGGTCGACCCACGGACCGGGTCCGTCATCCATTCGCCCAACCTCGCATGGCGGGACGTGGCGCTCGGTCGCCGGCTGGCGGACGAACTTGGACTACCGGTGTACGTCGTGAATGACGCGCGCGCGGCTACCTACGCGGAGTGGAAGCACGGTGCCGGGACGGGCACGAACGACCTCTTCTGTCTCTTTCTCGGCACCGGGATCGGCGGGTCCGCCGTGTTCGACGGGCGTCTCATCGAGGGGGGAAGCCACGCGGCGGGCGAGGTCGGTCATCTCACGATCGTCTCGGGAGGTCGCCGCTGCCACTGTCCGAACTGGGGGTGCTTCGAAGCCTACGTCGGCGGCTGGGCGATCGGAGAGCGCGCGCGCGACGCCGTGCGCGAGAACTTCGAGCTGGGGGCCGCGCTGCGCGAGCAGGCCGGGAGCGCCGACGCCATCACGGCCCAGACGGTGTTTCAGGCCTACCGCCAGGGAGACCCGCTCGCCCGACGTCTCGTGCGGGAGACCGAGCGCTACCTGACCGACGGCGCGGTGAGCATCGTCAACGCCTTCAATCCGTCCTTACTGATTCTCGGCGGCGGATTGGTCTCGGGCATGCCGGAATTCGTCCCGGCGGTCGAGTCGGCCGTGCGCGCCCGCTGTCAGCCTCCCTCCGCCGGCGCGCGGGTGCTCGCCGCGAAGCTCGGCGAAGAGGCCCCCGTGGTCGGGGCCGCGTCCCTGGCCCGTCACCACCTCCTCCGCTAGGCGATGCGGCGGCGACACCGCCCACCGTGGTGTCGCGCTTCGCGCGGCGCTCACGGGTGGAGCGGCTGCGCCGAGCACCGCTCCAGGAATGACTGCAGTCGGGGCAGAGGACGACCGAGCACGCGTTCCGCGATCCGACAGATGACGAGGTCCCCTTCGTCGACGGTCCGCGTCAAGAAGATCACCGCGATGAACAGCAGCACGCCGACGAAGTACAATGGATAGATCACCCAATGCGGGTGCGGCAGCACGCCGATCACGATGAACAACGGGATCCCGGCCCCGAGCGTGATCGCGAGCGGCAGGAAGAACGGTCGGGTCAGCGTGTTGATCCGATGGCTGACGTGGAGCGTGACCGCGCCGACCCCGGGGTAGATCACCCGAGCCACCGACCACGCCGTCGCCGCGCCGAGCAGGCCGTAGGTGGGAATGAGCGCGAAGCTGAGCACGATGTTGGCCGTCGCGGAGAGCACCGTCGCGACCAAGAGCGGTCGCGTCATGGCTAATCCGGCGAGGGTCGCGTTCACCGGCCCGAGCGTCACGGAGAACAGGGCGCCCGTGGTGATGATGAGGAGCGCGAGACTTCCGGGCGTGAACGACGGCCCGAAGATCGCGGTCGTGGAGTCCGCCGGGAGCAGACCGAAGACCAAGAACATCGGCACCGTGAAGACCATGACCCATCGTGCGGCCGTCGAGTAGGCCGACCGGATGGTCGAAAAGTCGCCTTCCCCCTTCAGCCGAGCGGTGACCGGTAGGAAAATGTATGTCACCGCCCCGCTCGCGACGAGGATGAGCCGGGCCAGCGTCATCACCGCCGAATAGATTCCCACTGTCTCCTCGGGCCAGAACGCCCCGAGGATGAGGGTGTCGACGTACGCGGTAACGAACGCGAGCGTGGTGACCCCCCAGAGCGAGGCGGAAAGGGTCCACAGTCCCCTCGGCAGTTCCGCGGCTCGGGGTCCGGGTGGCAGGTGCTTCGGCAATCGCCGGACGGTGTAGATGGCGAGCGCGGCGAAGGTGATCGCGTTCGATATCACCCAGGCGACCAGGGCGCCCCTGAGCTCGAGGTGGTAGTAGAAGAAAATCGTGACGAAGACCAGGAACGCCGCGGGCTGGACGGCCTGATTGATCCACGCGTTCGGCAGCGTGTCCTCGAATCCCTGGAAGATCGAGGCGAGGAAGGTGCACAGGAGGGTCAGTCCGATCGTCACCGAGAACATTTGGAAGACGACCGTCAGCTGACTCGTGTCCCCCGGGTCGAAGATCGCCGCGATCTGTTGGGCCAGCAGGTAGACGACCGACGAGGAAACGACGGCGGTGAGGACCGTGATGCCGAAGACCCAGCGAATCAGTCGCCGCCGCATGGCCGGGTCCGGCTGCGCGGCCAGGGTCCGCGCGGTCGCCTGGTGGAGTCCCAGGAGCGCGACGAGCGAAAGCAGGCCGGCGAACGCGAGGCCGAGGTTGAAGCTCCCGAAATCCTCGAGCGAGAGGTGGCGGGCCAGCTCGACCCGCACGATGAACCCCAAGAGGAGCAGGGCCACCGTGCCGACGATCATGATCATCGTGCCGCGACCGATCGAGTCGATCGCGGAGCGGGTGGGGGGCAGCGCCAACCCCTCGCTAGCCGTCATGGGCCTCCGGGTCTGTCCGAGTCCTATAAGAGACCTCCTCGCAAACCTCCGCCGAGGCGCTCCGGCTGAGGTGGGTCGACGGCGTGCCGCGGACCGGACTCGGCATCAAGGGGGGACGCTCGCGACGGTGGGTCGGCCGTAGGACTCGGCCGGAGCGGACCGACACGACGACGGCCATCGTGGGCGAGTTCCGCGTGGCCGGCTCCGAACTCCCCGAGCGTCAACGATGTTCGGGTGAGCGTCACGAGAGACGCGCCGATGTCTGGAAACCGGGGGAGTTCTCACAGGAAGGTTCGTGTTCGGTCGATGGTGGTCTGCTCCGGCTCACGTCGGCGGTAGCGGGGTCGGGAACCCCGGTCACTCCGTCAGCAGGACGTCGCCTCGGCCGAGGATCGCCGCGATCTCCGGACGGATGATCTCGCTCGGCAGTGGGTTCCCAGTCGACAACGCCTTGCGGATCCGGGTCTGGCTCGTGTCCACGCGGTCGGCCACCGGATGGGCACACGTCCGGGGGGTGGCCATCCAGCCGCAATCTCGGCAGAAGAACGTCTCCGCGAACTTGATGGGGGCGATCTCGAGCGGAAGCTCGTCGAAGATTCGATGGCAGGCGAACGGGTCATAGTAGGTGCCGATCCCTGCCTGGTCTCGACCCACAATGTAGTGGGAGCACCCGAAGTTCTGGCGGATGATCGCGAGGAACAGCGCGGCCCGGGGGCCTCCGTAGCGCATGGTAATGCTGAGGGCGGCGAGCATCACCCGGTCCGCTGGGTAGTAGTGTTCGAGCAGCGCCCGGTACGCCTCGAGGATCACGTCGGGTCGATAGTCGCCCTTCTTCAGCCGCCCGAGTACCGGATGGACGAACAGGCCGTCGATTTCCGAGCGCTCCAACGTGCATCGCTGCAGGTACTCGTGGGCCGTGTGGGGAACGTTCCGTGTCTGATAGGCGGCGACGTTTTTCCAGCCCCGTCGGGTAAACTCCGCCCGGGCCTCCGTCGGGGTGAGTTCGAATTCCCGGGTCGGCAGGTCGAGCCGACGCAATAGGTCGATGCGGCCCGCGACGGCGGTCTCGCCCAACGCGAGTAGGTCGGCCACGTTCGGGTGATTCGGGTCGACGGTGCCATACACCGACTGGGCCAGTCGCGGAATATCCAGGCGGAACTTCTCCTCCAGATGGAGCATCGCGAACAGGCGCCCCTGGCCATCGGTTAGACCGGCCTCGTCCCCCGGCCGCAGGCGAGCGATCACCTCGGCATTCTTCGGACCCGACGGAGCCAGGACGATCGGGATCGTCCAGGGAAGGTCGTTGGGCAGTCGGCCCTTGACCATCACGGACTCGACGGCGAGCTTGCCTTGGAACCCGTCGAGCGGGCTGTATGCACCGATTCCGATCTTCTCGGCGTCGTACATCGCGTCCGTTCCCGGGGCGATCAGGGAGAGGTCGCTGAGCTCCGATTCGCGTCGGTGCCGCTCGTTCTCGGACTGGAGCCGGTCGATGAGGCGCCCACCGTGTGCAGGTGCGATCATGGATTCACCGTTTCAGGGTGACCGTTCCCTTATAGTCGTTTCCCCGATTTCTCGAGTTGGGGACTGCGTCTCGCGGCGCCCTCGGGTCCGGGATGGGTATCGCATCCGGCCCCGGAAGCGGGCGACTCGCTAACGGAGGACCGGGGCGCCCGCGGGGTCGGCCGGCTTCTCACGGAGGCCCACGATTAAGTAGGGTAGAGACCGGTCATTCTCTGAGGACCGAAGCGGTGGCGAACTACCCCGACCCCGCACGGGGGTGTCGACCGGTTGCGGGCCGCGTTCGACGCGTGACTCCCCGCCACTCCCCCGGCCGGCCGTGACGACCGGATCGATGACGCATTCCCCAAGTCGGGCAGTCAGCCCCGGTCAGGTCCGCATCGCCGTGCTCGCCCTGTCAGCGGTCCTCGTGTTCGATGGGTTGTGGGTTCTCATCGCCGGGCCGGGAACCTCGGGGGTTTCCCCGGAAAGAACGTTCCCACCGTTCCTCTCGATCCTGATCCTGGCGCCGCTGGTGCTTGCGACACTCGTGCTCTACGCGCGGTGGCGGGCCGCGCCGCTTTCTAACGTCCTCACCGTGTGGAGGGTCGAGTGGATCGCGGTGGCGTACTGCATTGGGAACCTCGTCGGGTACCTGATCGATGGCATCGGGAGTTTCGGTGGAGGTCCCGCCGACCCCCAGGCATGGTTCGTTCCGGCGGCGCTCTTCGGGGCGACGCTCTCGGTCTTCTCGGCCGTTCGCACGCCGGTCTTTGGCCGACCGGTGCCGTGGGTCGGCACCCTGTTGGTCGGGCTTCCGGTGGTCGTGGGCGTACTGGTGTACGCTCCCGCGGCCGGCGGAAACGGGTCCGCTGCGCTGGTCGGGGTCGCGCTGCTTGCGAGCGCGTTCCTCCTGGAAGCAGGTAGCGTGACTCTCCGACAGTCCGCGAGCGACCGTGTTCCCGCGGTGCTCCTTCCCCGCACGACCGATGCCATCCTCGGACGGCCGCCTGGGACCTTCGATGGCCGGCCAGGAGCGAGGAGCGAGTCGACCTACGTTCGTGAAGGTACCCCGCTACCGGGACGAATGGATCCTCCCCCGCCCCCTCCCGAAGTTCCGAGTCGCCCCACTCCATCCGCGGTGGCACTTCTCGGGTTCGAACGGGCGCTCCTGACCTGGCAGAGCGACCTGGAATCCCAACGCCAAGACCTCACCGATCGCGAGCGTCGCCTCGCCGAACGGGCGCGAACCGTGGCCGGCCGCGAGGTGGAGATCTCCCGCAAAGAGGCTACCGCCGTTCCGCCTCCGCCCATGCTGACACCGAACTTCCCTGCCACCCTCGCCTCTCCTCGCGTCGACGCTGGCCCCCCACGGCCGCCCCCGCAGACGATCCCCATCTCCGTGACTCCGAGCGTGCCCCGCCTGGCTCCGACCCCGGAAGTTCCTCCTCGTCCGATCCCGCAACCAGTTCCCTCGCCCCCCCGAATCGCGCCGCCGCCATCGCCGGCGAGGCCAAATCTATCCATTCTGCCGCCCGACGCGCCACGAAGTGCGCCACCGGCGCCGGTCCGGCTTGTTCCGCCCCGCAACGTTCCCGCGCCGATGCCCGAGCCGGTCCCCCCCCGCGCGCGACCCGCCGCGGGGCCGGCAATCGTGAGTCCGAGCTCCCCGCGGAAAGCGCCGGAGAACCTTACCGCCGCGCTGTTCCGGGGGCTATCTCCGGGCACTACCGTGGCGATGCTGGCCGATGCCCCCGGAACCTCCCGGGCGATGGTCACTTCCTTCCTTTTGGAAGGTCTTCGTCAAGGCGATCAAGCGATCGTGGTCACCCTGGACCGCCCCGTCGAGGAGATAACGAACAACCTGGCGCGCCAAGAGCCCCGGTGGGGGGAATACCAAAAGGCGGGGAAGGTGGCTTGGGTCGACGGCGCGCCCCCCGTGCGGGCCGAAATGAGTCCTCGCCCTCCCGGAAGCAGCGGCTCTTCGGATTCACCTAGCTATGTCGGGATGCTCCGTCGCTTCCTCGCATGCCTGCGAGCGACCGACGCCCAGGACGAGGTGCGACTTCGGATCGGGGTGCTCGGGATCGCTGCCGCGCTCGACCGGCCGGACCACCGGGTGGGTTCGGCGTTCCTGCGGAACGTGGTCGCGCTGCTGCGGGGCCGCAACGCGTTCGCCCTCATGGACCTCGAGTTGGGTCGACCGGCGCACTCCTCCATCGAGCCGATCACGTCTCGGACCGACCGGACGGTACGCGTCCGAATCGACGGCGACCGTTCGTATGTTCGGGTCATCGGGCCAGACGGACCCGCCGCCGAGGAATGGGTCGAGGTGGTCGTTCGTTCCTCGGCGGGCTTGACCGACCCGGTGGTCCTAGGACGCTGAGATGGCCACGCCGACCTCGGCCGACGAGGTGGCCACGGTAGGAGCCCTCGCGGATCTACGCCGCTGGCTGCGCGCATCGCCGGCGCCCCGATTCACCAACGCGCTCGGCGTCCGCGTCGCGGTCATCTACGCGTTCACGGCGTTCGCCTTCGCGGGCGTCGCGAACCTGGTGGCCGTGGGGCTGGGCGAACCTCTCCATCTGGCCGGCAGCGTGACCTCACGGCCCGCGCTGCTCGACGCGGTGTGGCACGCCGGGGCCGGGTTGATCATGGTGCTCCCGGCCCGAAACCTGCGCCTATGCCTTTTCGGCCCGATCCTGGCCACTGAGATCGACATCGACCACCTGTTCGGCGCCTACATTCCCACCGTGGTCGGAAGGCCGGCTCACGACCTGTTCTTCCTGGTCCTGGTGGTCCTGCTGTTCGCGGTCGTCGTCGGCCGAACCGGAGCGTTCCTTGTAGCCGCCGGCACCATCGGTCACCTCGCGGTGGACGGAGGCGGATTCCCATTCTTGTTCCCGGCGAGCCGCGTGAGCTGGTCACTTCCCCTCCTCGCCGAGGTCGCCATGGCCTTCCTGGCCGTGCTGCTGTTCTTTGGCGCGGTGAGAGCCTGGACCGGCGTGGAGCGTCGGTCGGCGCTGGCTCCCGTGGTGCTGGTAACCCTGGGTCTGACCCTCCTCCTCGTCGCGGGAGGACCCTCCCTGGTGCAAGTCGCCGGGGTCTGAACCGGCGGGGCGCCCGCAGGACCCGCTCCTACTCTACTCAGCGCCGTCGGCGGAAGTGCAGGTGTCGGGATCGCCGTTGAGCGGACGGACGCTGCACCGTGGCCCAGATCCAGGTCGCGCCGAGCGCCGCCACGCAGGCAACGAACATCACGCTGAGCACGGTCAGAATACGAATGGAGGAGAACGCCGGGCCGGTCGCACCCGGACCGCTGGGGTTGGAGGACCTCGACGGCTCGAGGGGCACCGGAAGCGGAACGAGCTGGGGTCCCTGCACCAACAGGTCGATCGCGGCGGGGTAGTACCCGGGGCTTCGGATGAGCAGGGAATACGTCCCATTGGACAGGTCGAGATGCAGGAGCCCGTGGGAGTCCGTGGTGACCACGACGACCGAGTTGTTTCCGAGGTTGGTGATCGCGCACGTGGCGTTGGAGAGCCCGGTGGTCGAACCGAGGGTGACCACCTTCACTACGACCGGGTTGGCGCTGGAGCGGGTCCCATTGGTCGGCTGGTCCGGCGAACTGCTGCGGTTCAAATCGTACCGGGTTGAGAAGTTGTGCGCCGCCAACGTCCACGAGGTGTAGAGCGGGTCGAAACCGGTGGCGTTCACCAGTACACTGTAGGTGCCATCGTGTAACCGGAAGGCGAACGTGCCGTTGGCGTCGCTGTACTGGACCTGAGAGCCCGTCAGGTTGTTGGCCAAGACGCTCGCGCCGGCGATCACGCCGCCGGAAGAGGCGTTGTAGACGACTCCGGTCACCACGGACGGGGCGGGTGGGGAGGGGGCGGGGGTCAGGTTGAGGACCACGCCGGCGACCGCGGCGCCTTGCACGGTGACATTCACTGTGCTCGTCAGGAATCCGGGGGCGGCCGCCGAGAACATGTAGGTCCCGTTCACGAGCAACGTGGAGAACACGCCCTGCGCACTCATGGGAACCGGAGTTACGTTGGTCCGGTTCGACCACGACAGAGCCACTCCGCTGGGCACGGTTCCGTTGATGGAAGTGACCGAGCCCGACACCGCGTACCGTCCCGGAGGGGGCGATGCGAGCGTCAGGTTGAGGACTACGCCAACGACCGGTGCGCCTTGGACCGTCACGTTCACCGATTCCGTCTGGAATCCGGGGGCGGCGGCGGAGAACGTGTAGGTCCCGTTCGGAAGCGCGGTCGAGAACGCCCCCTGCGGCGTCACCGAGAGCGGCGTCACGTTCGTCGCGTTGGACCAGGAGATGCTGACGCCGGGGGGTGGGGTTGCTGGGGAGGAGGTGACCAGACCCGACACCGGGTAGAGGGACGGAGGGGGGGGCGGGGTCCCGTTGAAAGCGAACAACGATCGCATCGCTGGGAACCTAGAGGTCCCGTCGTTATGACCGGTCGAGCCGAGGCCGAGCAACCACTCGATGGTCGAGAGCAGATTGTAGTGGCTCGCATCGGTGGTCAGGTCGAAGCCCGTGCGCGCGTACGGGCTGACGGTCGCGAAGTAGACGTTGCCGCCGGTCGTGCCATTGTAGCCGGACGTGTCGGTCTTGGCGGACTCGTCGTACGTCACGAAGAAGACCGAAGAACGGAAGAACGAATCGTTCACCAGCGGGCTCAGGAACCCCCGAAGCCAGTGGTCGGCCGTCGCCACGCTACTGTTGTCGCTGTTGTCCAGGTTGTTGGGAGTGATCCACGCGAACTGCGGGACGGTGCCGTTCGCGATCGACCCGTTCAGTTGCGAGAGGTTGACGACGTGCTGGTCGCAATAGGTTCGGTTACCAACGACGTTCTTGTAGTAGACAAACGGGTTGTGGTGGACTACGTAGATCCCCGCGTTCGAGGTGTCGCATGCCGACGGCATGCTCTGCATGTACGCGGTCCAGTTCGAGATCCCCGCGGCGGCGAACAGGTTAACCAGGTTCGTCGTGGTGTAGACGTTGTAACTGTCGGTCCCGCACTGGGAGGGGGTACCCGACGTCGTCGCCAGGTAGTTCGGCGCGGAGGGGTGGCAAACGCCGTAGTAGTGCGAGTCTTGGGCGTAATGTTGCGCGAGGTACGCCTCAAACGGGCCCTGGGACAACACGGTCGACCGCGGTTGGTTCTCCAGGTAGATGACAAAGACGTGGTGGATCGGAGTGGGAAACGCGAAGTTGGGCGTCGAAGCGTTGGATGCCCCCGGTTGGGCGGCGGTCGGGGGAAGGAACGGAATAGCGCCGAGTAGCAGGAGGACGACCCCCGATATGACGACCCATCGGAGGCGGGCGCCGCGAACAACTTGGTCGCCCGGCGTGAAGGTATTCGCTACGGCGGTCAGCGAGTGGCCTCGGTTGCGATTCAATCGGTTCCCCCAGTCCCGGATCGTCCGAGGCCGGACGACCCGAAACAGCGTTGGATTTGTTAATTCTGCCTCGGCCTGGTATATGTACTTGACTCCAGCGTGTGGATGGTGAACCCGCTCGCTGACCGAACCATGCCCTCGGCATGCCACTGGCCGGAGTCGTCCCAAGACGGAGTATCGGTCCGGGGTTGGGCCGCCTTAGACTGGCGCTCCGCCTCGCCCTGCCCGACAAGGATGGTCCGGGAGGGGGGTGGCGTTCGAGGAAGATCGTCCTGGGCCCACGAGGGTTGCGGTCCCTGCTCGGCGTGTGACGCCCTCTCGCACCGGTGGGAAGCTTTTTCTCGCCTAGTCGGGTCGTATTGGGTGGGCAGAGGAAGTCAAGGATGTCCGGAGGTTCCCCAGCGCAGGTCCGGCCTCCGGACGGACCTTCGGAACGGCCCCCGTTCCGGATCTTCCTCGACTTTGACGGAACGTTGGTCGACCCGAACGTCGCCGTCGTCCTGGTCGAACGTTTCGCCGAGGACGGCGCCCGCGTTGCCCACGAGGTCGACGAGCAACTTCACCGCGGGGAGATCACGCTCCGACAGGCCTGGGAACGGCAGGCGGCGCTCCTTCCCTGGAGTCAAGTGCCGGCCATGACCGAATTCGTCCGCCAGGAGGTTCCCCTGCGGGTCGGCGCTCGGGAACTGATCGACCTGGCGACGAGTCGTTCGGTTCCGATCGTGATACTCTCCGGGGGACTCGACTTCTACATTCGAGCGGTCCTCGAACGGGAAGGCTACGACCTACCGTTCTTCTCCGACACGGCCGAGCCCGGAGCCGACGGTCGCCTTCGGGTATCCCACCCGCATGGGCACCGGGAGTGTCGCCAGTGCGGGATTTGCAAGGCCCAGGTCCTAGGGCACTTGCTGCCCGACGCGGCACGGACGATCTTCGTTGGGGACGGCAGTACCGACCGGTTCGCGGCCGAGGTCGCCGACGTGGTGTTCGCCCGGCGGCGGCTGCTGTCGTATTGTCGTCAACGCGGTATCCCGTGCATTCCATTTGAGGACTTTCGGCCGGTGACCGCGCAACTGCGTCGCTGGCTAGACGGGGTCGAACCCGTCCCGGAGCGCCCGGTGCTCGGACTCGTGGACTCGATCTGCCCCATCTCCCGAGACCTCGCCGCGACGCCAGAAATCCCCTCCGGATAGACGCCCTACTCGGCCCGCCGGCTCCCCCGAACCGGGAGCTTGTGCGGTCGTGTCGACGTAACTCTTAAATCCCCATTAATGCGCATAGATACGTGTTGATACGCATGGTAAGTTCCGGGCGTGCCCGGGGACCCCTGCGGTACTTGCGCGGGATTCTCGCAGTGGCGGTCGTCCTCGCCCTGGGCGTGGTCGCCTTCGGGCCGGCGTCATTCACGGGCGCCCACCCCTCCGAGACTCCCGTGACCGCGAGCGCGTCAGCGATCCCGCTGGCCGTCAATTGGACGCAGCCGACCTCGGACCTTTCGGCGGGCTTCTGGGGCGCAGACGTTCGTCCCTATACCGCGATCGGCACGACGCAGGCGGCGTGGTGGGCTCAGACTCCGCTCGGATACGCGAGGTGGCCGGGCGGGGCGGTGGGAGACGGGTACAACTACACCTCCTCCGTCATCACGAATACGGGCGGGGGCACGTACCAGTCCCCGCAGTCGACGAGCCAGTTCGTCGCGTGGTGCCGCAGCGTGAGCTGCCACGCGATCATGCAGGTTCCCGCCGAGGTCGACCAACCCGGAATGGGCGCCTACTACGTCAAGTATGTCGAGAAGACCTTGGGTTTCCACCCGGACTTCTGGGAGATCGGAAACGAGCCGGCTCTCTGGCAGGAACTCGGGGTCCCGTGGGTCAACTGGGGGCATGTTTCGGGCAAGAGCTCCACGCCCGCCGTCTATGCCCAAATCGTCCATGCCTACATCAGCGCAATCCGCACGGTGGACCCCTCCGCGCGGTTCGTGGGATTGCCGGGAACGGGCATCGGCGCCAGCCAGGAAACGACCTGGCTGGGGGACACGGTCGCCGTCAACGGTCCCAATCTCAGTGCCGTGGCGATCCACGTCTACCCTGCGGGCACCGGCAGCGGGAGCGCGACGCTCCCGGGTTTCTTTGGCTCACTCTACGGCAAGGGTTCGCTGGGGACCCGAGTCCCGGCGGACCGGGCGGCGGTTCGGGCGGCCTGTCCGAAGTGCGGCCCGATCGCAATGTTCGTCACCGAGCTCAATGCCGGAATCTCCGGAGGGATCTGGGACACCTACATGGCGACCTATCCTGAGGTCCCGTTCATGGCGGCGCAACTCCTCCAGGCGATCCAGGTCGGGGTCAACAACCTCGACATCTTCGCATTCCAGAGCTCCTATCCTGGCTCGCTGTTCGACGGGAGCGGGGTCGCGCAACCGGTGGACGCGCTCTACGCTTCCGTCCTCTCCCACATGGGAACCCTGGCCGTTCCTACCGAACTCCCCACCTCCGAACAGGGGGCCTACGCCCAGGTCGCCCTCTCCTCCGACGGGTCGATGGCCACGCTCGTGTTGGCGAATGCGAACGCTTCCACGACCCTGACCGTCTCCTTGAGCGGCTCCGGGTTCCCGACGGCGGGCCCGGTCGGCCTGTGGGCCTGGAACGATTCGAACCGGGCCCCGTCGTCCTGGACGGCCCCGAGCGTCCCATCCACCCTGACCGTTCCCGCCGCGAGCGTCCTCTTGGTTCGGGTCCCCCACTCCTCGTCGCCCCCGCCCCCAACGTACCCCGTGAAATTCACCGAAGCCGGCCTTCCCTCGGGCTCGCCGTGGTCGGTGTCGGTCGCCGGGACGGTCTACGATTCTGTGACCTCGAGCGCGATTGCGAACCTCGTGAACGGGACGTACTCGTTCTCGGTCACGGGACCTTCGTACTGGACGGCGTCCCCGGCCAACGGTTCGGTGACGGTCGCGGGGTCCTCGGTGACTCGCTCGATACAGTTCGCCTACAGTGCGCCTCCCCCGCCCCAATACCCGGTACGGTTCACGCCGACCGGGTCCCCGGCCGCCGGACCCTGGTCGGTCACGCTGGGGAACTCCACTCAGGCCGGAAACGGGACGCTCGCCTTCTCGGAAGTCAACGGTACGTATCCGTATTCCGTGACGCCTCCCGCCGGAATGACAGCGACCCCCGCCTCCGGTTCGCTGACCGTGGCCGGTACGGGGGTCACCCGCTCGATCCAATTGGCCGGGAACGGGACGTCCCCGACGCAGTATCCGGTGCAGTTCGAGCCCACGGGCACTCCACTCAACGGACCGTGGACCGTCACACTCGGGAATGCGAAAGAGAGCGGGAACGGCACGCTTTCGTTCGCGGACCCGAATGGCACGTACGTATTCTCTGTAACGCCTCCCACGGGCCTCACGGCAACGCCGGCCAACGGGTCGGTGACTCTCGCTGGGGCTGGCGCCACTCGCTCCGTCCAATTCGGGTCGACCGTTACCTCCCCGAGTCACTACTCGGTCTACTTCGAACCGACCGGTGGCTCATCGAACGGCCCGTGGTCCGTCACGTTGGGGAACTCCAGCCGGAGCGGGAACGGGACGCTGGCGTTCTCGGAGGTGAACGGCAGTTATGCATTCTCGGTGACGGCCCCGCCTGGAGAGACCGCGACCCCGGCCCAGGGAACCGCGAACGTCGTGGGAGCGGACCTCACTATCGGTGTGACACTGGGGTCGCCCACGGGGTCCACGCCCCGATACACGGTATCATTCGTCGGTTCCGGACTTCCCGCCGGAAAGTCGTGGAAAGTGACCCTCGGGTCCGTGGTGGTGACGGGAGTGGGGAATCTCGAGTTCGTCACCACGAACGGGAGCTACGCCTTCCAGGTCTCACCCCCGACCGGTTACGCCGGGGTCCCGACCACCGGAACCGTGGTCGTCGCCGGGGCGAACCTCACGATCGGCATCCGGTTCACTCCTTCGCCGGGGCCCCCTCCTCCGAAAGGCCCTCCCACCTACCCGGTTCAGTTCGCGGCCCATGGACTCCCGAGCAACATGGTCTGGTCGGTCGCGGTCACGAACGCGACCGCGAATTCGACCCAAGGGGACCAGGTGGTCATATTCGACCTCGCGAATGGTACCTACGACTACTCGCTTTCGGAGGTGCCGGGCTTTGTGCCCGCGGTGCCGAGCGGCACGGTCGTGGTTGCCGGGTGCGGTTGGATGTTGAACGTGAGCTACGAGCCCGCGACAACGGTCCCGACCCCTCCGGGCAGCGCGCTGGGTGCACTCAGTTCCGCCCCCGGTTCGGTCACTCAATCGTGGCTGTTCCTCGCGCTCCTGGGTGTCGTGGCGAGTGGCGCCGTCTACGGCTTCGAGCGGGGATTGAACGCGGTCCGTAGCCGGGTCGGACCCTAGGGTCCGTCAACGTGGACGGCCGAGCGTCGCGCCACGTAGCTGTGTTACTGGGGAGCGCGACGCCCGCGATCGGAAGTCCGGGTAGGTGGGGGTTCGGGCGTCATTCCTCGGTACTTCGGACGGCGCCTGGTGCGAGAAACTGGTCAAATCCGATCACCTCACCACTCCGGGCTCTGCTCACTTGACTGTAGAACCGGCTCGACGTGGGGACGAGGTCTTCCGACGCACGAAGTCGAATGTGACACGATGGACCGTCAGAGGCCGGGTGCTCGAATCCCCAGTTCTTCTGACACCGGATCTTCGGATTAGGCCGGGTCGCACCAGAGCTCGTCCGCGGGGACACCGGTACTGAGCGCGGCGACAAGGTCGTGGACGAGCGTGGTGCCCGAGGAGACCAACGCCTCGGCGCCGGCTTGGGTCGGGCTCTCCGCCGAGACCTGACAGGTCGGCTCGGTCCCCGAAGGGCGGATGAGCAGCCAGCCATCCGCGTAGAACGCCTTCACCCCATCGATGTTGACCGTGCGTTCGGCCTCCCTGGCCAGTCGGCCAGCAACCCGTTCCATTACCGGCGTCTTCACGTCGGCGGGCAGCGGAATCTCACGCTCGACGAGCACGGGTGCAGCCGGAGGCTGGTTTCGCTCGTCCCCCTTCCCCGGTGGTGTTCGGCTGGCCATCGGCCTGGTTGCTCCCCTTCTGGGTCAATGGGAGGACGCCCTTACTTAGGCTTCGCGGAACGGGCTGGATCCTGGCGAGGCGCTCCCTGATCCACGGTCCGGCCGACCCGCAGGACACTGAGCGGAAGACCCATCTGGTTCGCCCCCAGGAACTTGACGGTCCCTTGAACCGATGGGTCGAGGGCCGCTCGGAGCGAAGCGAACGCACCGACCGGCCGATGCGCGCGGCTTTGGGAGATGATGGAGAACCCTTCTGTGGTCGCTCCCGAGCGATCGACGGCGATCATCCGGTGGTCCCGACCGGCTCCCACTCCGACGAGGTCCAATCCCACGCCGATGACGCGCTGGGTGTTCGGGAGCAGTACCATGCTCGCCTTCGGAGGATTGCTCGGGTGGTCGGACTCGGTCAGTGCGATCACCGGCCCCTGGATCTCGTGAGAGCGTTTTACCATCGAGTCCACCAGGACGCGAGCGGTCGACACGCCAGGACCCTGGACGACCTCGACCTCGGCGAGGATCCCTCCGGCGGCCAGTTGGGCTGAGATCCGGTTGGCGTCCCCGAGACGTCCGGCCTCGGCGAGGACCACGAGCCGGCCGCTTCCCTGAATAAAGCAGACCGCCAGGATGGATCGCAGTAGGCTCGACTCGGTGCCCTTCGCGGGAGCGAAGAGGCCCTTGCGGAACCGCATCGCGCTCAGGATCGAGAGTAGAATCCGTGCCCCGTCGTTCACGGTGCGCAGCTTGGCACCGGTCGATCTCGCCCGGTACGGGATCGGGATCTGGGCCACAGGGTTGCCCGAGAGCAAGCTCTTGAGGAAGAGCTCGGACTCGATCTCGAAGCCGGTAGCACGCAATCCCTCGTCGGACCAGGTGGAAAGGTCGACGCCCCAGAAACCGCTGCATAGGTCGAGGATCAGCTCGCGCCCGAGCGCGCTCGCAACGTAGGTGAGTATCGCGTTCCCGAACCGGTGAACGTACTCCTTGGCACCGCGGGGTTTGCGGTAGTTCTGGCGGACCCCCACGACGAGGTCGGAACCGGAATCGAGCAGGGACAACAACGAGAGCGTTGCCTCACCGGGGTACGTGCAATCGGCGTCCATCACGACCGCGAACCGCGCGCCTTGGACCTGGCAATAGCTCAGCGCCTCCCGGATGGCACTGCCCTTGCCCCGTCCCTTTTGGGACAGGACCGGTAGTCCGAGGGAACGGGCTTCCTCCACGGTACCGTCGGTCGAATGTCCATCCACGACCATCGGCTGTACGTTCCAGCCGCGGGAACGCAGCTCGCTCAGGGGAATCGAAGCGAGGGTGCGCGGAAGGTTTCCGAACTCGTTCAGGGTGGGGAGGATTACGGCGACGTTCGGCTTCCTGCCGGCCGACTGGGCGAAAGTCAATGTTGACGACCCGGTCAAAGTCGCCGGCCCGGACGACGGCACGATTCGGGTGTTATACAAAGCCGAATATAAGCTGGAGGGAGCCTATTGAGGACACCGGTATACTGCTATACTTCATTAAGAAAACCTTTTACATATTCTAAGTATCGGTGTAACATTAATGTACCGACTATGTTTCCCGTGCCGCAGATGTCCTGTAGGCTGGCCCAATCTTCTTAGGGCCAAGGCGCCGCCAGTTCATCCGGACAAGAGCTCCGGGATCACCTTTCCCTGGACGTGAGGCGGGATGGGAACCCCCATTCGTTGCATCAACGTCGGGGCGACATCCAGTATCGACTGATCCGCGAGGCGGCGTGGCGTGGCGTGGTCGTTGGGCGCGTAGAGGAGGAAGAAGCCATCCATCGAGTGGACCGAGTCGTCCGGGCCGGTGTCGTTTTCGGCCAGGAACAACCCGTCGTAACCGATCGTGCCCGCCGACCGCCAATGGAGGTCCTGGAAGTAGGCCATCAGGTCCGGGGGGTCGCCGCGAACCCCCCGATAGATCTGGTGGGGGTCGAGAAGGGACGTCCGGAACGGCTGGCCGTCCGGACCGGTCACTTGGTTCAGCCGAGTCTGGAGCTCGCGCGCGAGCTCGGGCACGTCCTGCGGAGAGACGATCCCTTCCGGCTCGCGCCCCCGGACGTTGAAGAACAGCCGGGCGTAGTAGCCGCCGGCACCCCAGACCCGCGTCCGGCTCCAGTCGATGGGCACGTTGTCGAGGGGGGTTCCCGGTTTCGGACGCGGACCCTTCAGGGTGAGGTATCCGTTCTTCAGGAGCCACTCGTTGATGCAGAAACATCCCTGCATCGATTGACTGCCGTGGTCGGAAGCGATCCACACCGTGACCTCCTTGGGGACGAGCTCGAGGAACCGGGCGATCTCTTCGTCGAGCAGCCGATAGTACCGCTCCGCCGTTGAGTTGAATGGCGAGCCCGTCACGTACTTCGGGTGCGTCGGGTCGAAGAATTTCCAGAAGGCGTGGTGGATCCGATCCGGACCAATCTCGTGGACCGCGAAGAAGTCCCACGGTTCTTTGGCCCAGAGCTGCCGGGCGACGGCGAAGCGTCGGCGGGTCATCTCGAAGACCTCCCGCTCCACGCGGTCGCGGTCGTCGGCTCGGAACAACACGTCGAACATGTACTCGCCCTGGGCGATGGACTCGACCTCGGCTCGGAGCGCGGGGGGGTACACGAAGTCCTGGGCGTTGTCCGGGGTAAGGAAGTCGGAGATGTAGACCCCGTTCACCGCGGGTGGTGGATACCCCGGCGGCATGCCAATGACCGCGACTCGCCGGCCCTCCCGCGAAAGGAGATCCCATATGGGCGGGAACGGGATCATTTTCGACGTGGGAGTGTACATGTCGGTATAGGAACCGAGCCGCCGATGCCGGAATCCGTAGATCCCGAGGGTCCCCGGGTCGACGCCGGTGAACATCACGGCCCACGCGGGCACAGTGATCGGAGGGTCGGTACTCCGAAGCGTCCCGTATCGGGATTCCTTCATGAGCCGACGTATCGTCGGCATCCAGGGGAGGAATTTCTCGAACATGAACCCCTGGGGAATCGAATCTAGACCCAGTACCAGCGTCCGTTGCATGCGCGAAAAGGGCGCGATGCCATTATTTAAAATCTGGCGGGCCAGAGCGCGCCAGGACCGCGCCGCCCCCATTTTTGACCCGGGAACCGAAGGGCACTTGTGCTTGTGCGGAGGCCTGTCGGCCCCGCAGGAGTGCGCAGCGGATACCTTGATGAAGGGGACCAGACTCGCTGCTCGAACGTTGAGACTTTTCCGCAAGGTCGGCGAGACCGGATACCAATCATGAAACCGTCGAACGCGGCGCCGCCCGTTCGCTCCTCTCCGACCGCGGCGGGGGCGACTCCTCCGACTCCCGCGGCGAGCCTGCTTCCCGCCGCAGCTCCATCCGCACCCCCGGCGAATCGCAAGTACATCGGTACCTTGCTCACGCCTCGGCCCGAACTCGCGGGTTGGCTTACTGCGCTCGGCATGGCCCTCGCTTTTGCTGCGCTTATCGAGTGGCTCTCGCTCGTCGCCCCACTCCCGATGGGGGGCGACACCGGCACGTGGACCGCGCTATCCTACCCGTTCGTCGGATACCCCCACCCGTCGGAGATCGTTCCGTTCGGCTATCCTCCGCTTCTGTTCCCGCTCCTGGGATTCTTCGTTCAGATTGGAGGCGGACCGCTGGTGGGGGCACGCATCTACCTCGGGTTCGTTGCCGTACTGCTCGGCCTCTCCACCTACGTCCTGGGTCGCTCCCTGTTCCGTTTCCGGGTGACCGCGCTTCTCGCCGAGGCCGTGCTGTTCATCACGCTGCCGTTCGACCGCCTGTTCTTCTTTGGAGGGTATCCGACCCTGCTCGCGCTCGTCTTCATGAATCTCGCCCTCGCCTTCGCGGTCCGGTACGTCCGGGCTCGGAACCCCACGCATGCGGTCTTCTTCTGGCTCGCGACGGCGGCGACGCTGCTTACCCATGAATTCGTGGGCCTCGCGCTCGTCGTAACGTTGGTGATCATGGGATTCCTGCTCCTCGTGAAGCGGCAGTTCCCCTGGTCCATCATCGCGAGCCGGGCCGGCGCGTTCGGCGCGGCGATCGCCGCGCTCGGCATCGGAGCGTTCTACCTGGGCGTCCGGTTCGCCCACGTTCCACAGAACAACTATCTATCGTCGAACGCCCTCGCCCACCAACGATTCTCGATAGCGGCGGTCCTCTACCCGCTTCGGATCCAAGCGTTTTCGGGCGTGATCGGCTTCCATACGATCGGCACGTACAGTCCGGTCGGCTCGTTCCTGGTCGCCTCCGCCCTGGCCCTGCTGATTTTCGGAGGACTTCTGGCCGCCGCCCTCGTGCGACCACGGTACCTTACTCCCTCGTTGATCGTCATCGGTTCTTCGATTCTCTCGGTACTGGTGATGGCGGTCGGTGGTTGGATCCTCAACATCTACACCGACTACCGACGATTCGCTTATGCGCTGTACCTACCCTATATTCTCGCCGGGTTGCTCGCGTACGACACGGTCTTTCACTGGTGCTCTCCCCCCCCTTCGTCCCCCTCGAAGGCGATTCCGGTTTCCTCGGGAACGCCCAGAAGGTCGGGCTCGCGTCTGCGCCGCCACTTTATGGCGCGCAATCGAACTCCCGCTCTCACCTCGATCGTCGCGGTCTGCGGCGTCGTGGTCGTGGTCGTCGCCGGGGGTGCATTCACCTACCCGGGCCTGGTCCTCTTCCAACACCAGTACACGGGTTCGTTGCATAGTTGGGACTACGTCCACGCGATGGAGGCGATTTCGAACTCCGGCCTCCCAGGGAGCGTGCTCACTCTCTCGGGCGGCGCGACGCTTCACTGGACGTTCGCGATGACCGATCGCAACGTCTACTCTCCGACGATTGTGAGCGGATTCGTGTTCAAACAAGCTCGAATCATCGACGATCAGTTGGCCTACTTCCCGTTCCATTTTTGGACCGCGACGTCGAACGGACTCGAGTTCGTGGCGATCCCGGGGAACACCTCCACTTTCTTCTACGGGGCCCCGGTGTTCGGAGCCTTGCGGTTCGGCACCCCGACCCCGATCCTCGAATTCCCTCCGGATGCCTTCGTGGTCACGCTCGCAAACGGAGCAACCCTTCCGGCCTTCCAGCCCGGCGAACCGGTCCCGGCAATCTCGGTCACGAACGGAAGCCCGCCGTCGCTAGTCGTCCGGTATGTTACCCCCGACTACCTACTCACAGTCACGTCGACGAGTGTCCCGGGAGGTACGACATTCGTTAACTCGACCGCCACTGCGATAGGGGGGGTCGGCCTACGCCAGCTTGCCACGGGAGTACGGCAAGTCGCCGGGGTCAACCTGCAACCGACGGATGTCGTGACCGGCCTGAACACGTTCAGCTTCAGCACCGGACTCATCGCCTACCAGTCGGTCGTGGCCTACGGTTCCGTGGCCGCCCCGAGCACCGTTAGTTACGGCAGCCAGTCGACGAAGACACCGTCCGCAGTCAATCTGAGGTTCCAGTCGTCCAGCCCGACCCCCGCTACCGGCAGCCCGTCGCTCAACCTCTCCGTCGCTCTCACCGTTCCGGGCGCCGACTCCTTCGGGAGTGAGCTGCCGAGCGTCCTCAGCTCCGGAGGGATCCTGCAGAACTGGAACGTTCGGTTCGTGCTGCTGAACAACATCCAGTCGGAAACCGTCAATGCTACCGCCTTGTTTTTCGACCAGGAGTTCTCGGCCACGAAGTTCTACCACGTCCCAGGGGGGCTCTGGGAGGTACTTCTGCTACCCCAGCCCTACTAGAGAGTCGAACGCCGGACACAGCCCAGAAACGGCTGCGCACGGTAGGTCCCGAGGCGGATTGGGGCCGATTCGGCGCTAGGCCAGGCGACCCGGCAAAGGATTAGTACGGATATACGACCCTACTACGGGCTATGGCGCGGTGGGGTCGGAGGAGCAAGGTCGTTGCGGCGCTCCTCGTCGTTCTTACCGCGACACTGGTTCCGTCGTTCACCCACGGAAATGCTTCCCCCTCCGCCGCCCCGCTCACGCTCGCCACGGGTGGACCGGGCTGTGGTAATGGAACCGACCCGTGCATTGTCACGTTTACCGAGTCGGGATTGCCGGGCAGCCCGAACTGGAACGTGACGGTGGCTACGGCCGGCACGAACTCCTCGGGCGGGACGAACCAGGTCGTGTTCGACCTGGGCAATGGCTCCTGGAACTATCAGGTCCAATCCTACGACGGTTACACCCCCTCTCCGTCTTCCGGTTCGTTCACGGTCAGCGGTAACGATGTCGGGGTACCGACGATCTCCTTCACCCTTCCTACCTACAAAGTCACATTTCAGCAGACCGGCCTCCCGGGCGGGACTCAGTGGACGGTGGACCTGAACGGGAACAGCCAGCCCACCACGGGTGCGACGGATCAATTCACCGAGACGAACGGAACGTATCCGTTCTCGATCACGAGCTCCGACTCCACGTACACCCCCTCTCCGAATTCCGGTTCGGTCAAGGTCGCCGGCTCGGCCAAATTGATCCCGGTGACGTTTTCGCAGGTAACGTACACCGTCACGTTCACGGAGACCGGCTTTCCCCTCAACTCGGGGCCCACGTGGAAGGTGACGCTTAACGGGATTCCGCTATCGACGAAGTCGTCAAGCACCATAAGTTTCAGCGAGCCCAACGGGACGTACCCGTACACGATCCAGAGTTCGAGTTCGGAATACGAACCCATCCCGCCCTCCGGGCAGGTGACGGTGTCGGGTGGCCCGGCGGGGGCCTCCGTCCATTTCATCACCCTCATCTACAACATTTACTTCAACGAGTCCGGGTTCCCGCTCGGAGGGAGCGCGAGCTGGAGCGTCAACGTCGCGGGCTCGTCTCCCCAATCGAGCTCGACCTCCGATTCGCTCGTCTTTCCTGAACCGAACGGAAGCTACTCATTCACGATCCACAGCTCCACCCCCCAGTATCAGCCCAGTCCGGCATCGGGCACGGCCACCGTGAACGGAGCCAACGCGGAAGTGAGCATCACCTTCGTCCTAAGCCTGTTTGCTGTCTTCTTCAATCAGACGGGCCTCGGCAGCGGACTGGAGTGGTCGGTCGCCCTGAACGGCGGTCCGCCCTCCCTGAGCTTTGGCACATCGATCGTGTTCGAAGAGGCCGATGGTTCCTACTCGTTCGTGGTCAAGAGCGTAGACTCCCGCTATCAGCCGACCCCGGCCTTTGGCTCGTTCACCGTCAACGGCCTGTTCGTGAACAAGGCGATCACTTTCTCGCTCGTCACCTACGCGGTGACCTTCAGCGAGTCGGGGTACCCCTTGAGCCTCCAGCGGTGGTCGGTAACCTTGAGCGGAACACTAGACTCGAGCTCCACGTCGACCATCTCCGTTACCGAACCCAACGGGAGCTACCCTTGGTCGGTGACTCCCATTTCGGGCTGGCACGCGGTCGTTCAAGGTCCGGGATCCGTCGCGCAAAGCTACTCCGGAACCGCCACGGTCAACGGAGCCGGCGTGTCCTACACGGTGACGTGGACCCGGGTCGTCTACGATGTCTGGTTCAACGAGACCGGCCTGCCGAGCGGAATCTCCTGGGGGGTGACGGCGAATAGTACGCCCATGAACTCCACCACTAGCTCCATTCTCTTCAATTTGCCTAACGGAACCTACCCGTTCAGCGTAGGGCCCCTATCTGGCTATCATGCGAGCGTCTACCATGGAAGTGTGACCGTATCTAATGGCCCGACCACCCAGTCGATCAGCTGGGGCACCGTCACCTATTCGTTTACATTCTACGAGACCGGGTTGCCCACTGGGCGAAGCTGGACCGTTACCATGGACGGTGGGAACGAATCCTCGAACCTTCCCGTCCTGACATTCACCGTACCGAACGGCTCCTACAACTTCGTCGTGGGTCGTGAGGTAGGTTACGTGCCCTATCCACCCGGGGGCGTGGTCAATGTTACCGGTGCCAACAACGCCACCTCCATCCAGTTCCTTCAGTTCGCCTATCCGGTCACGTTCGTGGAGAGCGGTCTCGCCGCCGGGGTCAACTGGAGCATCATGATCGACGGGATACGATTCGCTTCGATTACCACCAGCATCACCGCCCTCGAAGCGAACGGCAGTTACTCGTACGTCGTCAATCGGGTCGTCGGCTACACTCCCACTTCTCCTGCGGGAGGCTTCCGGGTGTCAGGATCTGCCGAGATTGTCAACATTACCTTCCTGCCCGCAACCTACAACATCCAATTCAGTCCGTTCGGTTTGCTCACCACCCAGACCTGGTCCGTCACAATCAACAGCAACTTTACCGAGATCGGAGCGGGAGATTCGTCGATCGTGTTCAGCGAGCCGAACGGTACCTATCGGTTCACGATCCCCTGGTTACCGTTGTCCATCCCCCAGGGGGGAACCGCCACTGAAAAATGTGCCCAGACCACCATCAACATCACGCTTCCGAATGGGAGCGTCCAAGTCTGCGGCCGAAACGTAAACATCACGATCAGTTTCAATTCGGTCCCGGGTTTCGCAGTGACGTTCAGTGAAACTGGCCTGGGGCCCGGGCTCTTCTGGGGCGTTTCCATTGCGGGCGAAGAGCTGTTCGAGTCGGGCTCGACTTTGGTAGCATCGATACCGGACGGCACGTACACGTTCTTCATCGGGAACGTACCGGGATACACCTTACCGGTCTCCTCGGGCGTCGTTCAAGTCACCGGAAGTCCCGTGCAGGTCAACGTTACGTTCATCTGGGCGGGGCAGTACCAGGGTCCACCCACAGATCTCTCGCTGCTCGAGTGGACGCTAGTGGGCGCCAGTGCGGTGGCGGCGGCCATGGTCGCACTCGCTCTCATTATCCGTCGACGGCGCAACCGTGCCCAGAACGCTACCTAGCGTGAGCGCCGCGGTCCGTCGCCCCGGCCCAAGGGCGAGGACGAACGAAACCCGGGCCGACCCACCCTTATAAGCGGCCCCCGGGTCACCCGAGGCCGTGTCCAGCGCCGCCCCGGCACGACCGCGCCGAAAGCTGCTCGTCATCGGCCTAGACGGGGTGCCGCCCGAAGCTCTGCTGAGCGTCCACCGCGCTCGGATGCCGACTGTATCGGCGATGCTGGATGCGGGGGTACATGGGTCGATGCGGACCACCGACCCGCCGATCAGCCTGCCCGCGTGGGCGGTGATGTTCACCGGGTTCGACCCGGGAACCCTCGGCTTCTACGGCTTCCGTCACCGACTGAACCACTCGTACACCCAGAACTACGTCCCGCGCACGACCCTGCTCGAAGTCCCCACAATGTTCGGGCTCCTCTCCGACCGGGGCCGGCGCGTGGGAGTCATCGGCATTCCGCCGGGCTTCCCGCCCCCGAAAGTGAACGGCTTCTACATCTCCGACTTCCTGACACCCCCGGAGAGCACCGACGTAACGTACCCGCCGGAGCTCCGTGCCGAGCTGGAAGCGCGGTTCGGACGGTACCGGTTCGACGTCCCGTTTCGTGCCGAGGAGCGAGGCGAGCTGTTCCGGCAGATCCTGGAGATGACCCGCCAGCGCTGGCAGGTCACCGAGGCCCTTTACTCACGGGAATCCTGGGACCTCTTCGCGGTCCACGAGATCGGCACCGACCGCTTGCACCATGCGTTCTGGAAATACATCGACCCGGCCCACCCGAAGTATGAGCCGGGCAACCCCTTCGAGCACGTCGCCGACGAATACTTCCACCAGCTCGACCAGTGGATCGGCCGGCTGATCTCCCACATCGATTCGGACACCCTGGTCGCGCTCGTCTCCGACCATGGGATGATGCCGATGCTCGGCTGTTTCTGCATCAACCAGTGGCTGATCGAGAAGGGATACCTCAGCCTCTCGGGCCCCCCCCCGAGCCCCGGGACCCCGCTGGAGAAGGCCGACGTGGACTGGAGTCGCACGCGGGCCTGGGGGGCGGGAGGCTACTATGCCCGCATCTTCTTCAACCTCCGCGGCCGGGAGGCCCAAGGCATCGTCGCACCCGAGGAGCTCCCGAAGGTCCGAGCGCAACTCGAGCGCGACCTCGCCGCGCTCACGGGACCCGCAGGAGAACCTTTCCCGGTGCGGATCCTCGACCCCCGGACGACCTATCGGGAGACGCGAGGCGACCCGCCCGACCTGATGGTCTACTTCGACGATCTCCGATGGCGGTCCGCGGGCACCCTCGGTCACCCTACCAACTACCTCTCCGAGAACGACACCGGCCCGGACGACGCGGTCCACGGGATCGACGGGGCCTATCTCCTCTACGACCCCGAGGTCCAGGACGGTCGCGGCGGAGTGCGGGTCGACGCACTCGACGTCATGCCAACGCTGCTCATGGCCATGGGCGAGGAGATCCCCGCGGGTCTGCAGGGCCGGCCAGTCCTCGACGCCATCCCGCGACCGCACTGAACCGGTCGCATCGTGGCCGGACTAGGCGCCCGACCCTGGCGAGCCGAGGTACTGCTCGAGCCGTAGCGCGGCCCGGACGGCGCGGTCGACCTTCGATGCCGCGGGCTCGGTCGACCGGGGAAGTCGACCCGCGAGGCCCCGTTCGATGGCGCCGTAGAGATCGTCCGGCGCCCGCGGCGGTACGAAGGTGGTCCGACCTTCGAGGATCGCGTCGTACTCGCGTAGCTCGGCGACGTCGTACGCGACGATCGCGCAGCCGTGGAAGGCGGAGAGACCCATCACGCCGGAGGGCCCGGCGATCGCGTTGTACGGTAGGATGACGAGGTCGCTGCTCCCGAACAGCTCGGGGGTCGCCTCATCCGGAGGGTCCGCCACGAACTGACAGGAGTCGGGGGGAAGGCGGCCCACCGCGTCGTTCAGGCGGGCGCGGAAGGCAGGGAAGAATCGATTGAACGACCCGGCGAAGACCGTCTCGAAGTCGTGACCGTCCCGGTACAAGCGCTCCAGTACCGGGAGCACGGAGCCGAGGTCCTTGGCGGGGCCCCAGACGCCGAAGAGCAGGACGCGGAACTTCCGTTTGGGGGGGATCGCTCGGCCGTGGTCGACGTCCTGAAGGAGCTCATGGACCCAGTGGCCGAACAGCGCTTCGGCGAACGGAATCGGTCGGGCCACGACTGACCCACCGAACAATGCGGCCACTGAACGACGCTGGCTCTCGAGCGGCACTATGACGTTCGAGGTCCGGGCCAACGCCCGTTCGAAGGCCCCGACCGCGAACCGCTCGACCCGGCTGGGTCGGTACCCGAGTCGACCCACGTCCTGCGTCTCGATGAAATTGTGCGCGTAGACGAACGGGGCCCGTCGTGTCGAAGCGCGGACGACCGCGGGAAGCAACATCCCCGTCGCGTTGGCCGCCCGGGTCTCCCCGAAACACGTGGGGAACCAGTTGAACATCACCGGACCATCCCGCCCGACCCGTCGGGCGAGCGACCGCGCGGCCCGCACGAGCGACGGGGAGTCCCCGTGGGTCCACGACGGGTCGAATACGACGCGGCTCGATGGGAACGGTGTGGGCCACAAAGCTCCCCGGGGAACCGAAAGGTCGAGCACGAGGTCAGGGTCTGCACGCTGGAGGAGCAGAGCCAGGCTCGTCGAGTGCGTTCCGAGGCGGTCCTTGGCGGGATAGAAGTTCTCGAAGAGTCCGAGACGCATCGACCCCACCGTAGTACGTTGGATGACCGGGGAGCGTAGAGCCGGTCGAATGAGAAGAGCGTCCGCGACGCCTATTCAACCCTTCGGTCGGGAGCGCGGTCCGGGTCACGCCAGCCTAGCGCTCCGGGAGCCGACGACAGAAGCTCGAGTGCCATCGCGGGAGGAATCGACTTGGGAAGCTCTCCCGACCGAAGTCGACTCGGGGTCCGCCCGGCAGCCGCCGCCGCACTCCGAGCGGAGACGGGACGCGCCCGGGTAACGAGACGGTGCGTTCGGAGGAGAGCGCGCGCAAACCCCTCGGGCGAGCCCACGCTGCGCCACTCCGCCAGCCGCGGGTTCACGACGAGCGCCGCGACGCGACCTCCTTCGTGGAGCAGGCGAACGATCCCGCTGGTCAACTCGAGCTCAGCGGACGGCGCTTCCGAGTGGATCCGTCGCAGCGCTGAGAAAACCTTCGGGGTGAAACAGTAGAGCGCCGTCGCCGCCCACTCCGACCGGGGGCGGCTGGGCTTTTCTTCCATGTTCGTCACGCGGATCCTGCGGTAGCTCCCCTCGCGACCTTCGAAGGGACCCTCGACGACCCCGTAGTTCCGGGGGTGGGCAACGCGTCGTACGAGCAGGACGGCGTCCAGGTCTTCCCGGTCGCGCAGGGCGGCCATGCGGGCGGGCAGTTCTCCGCGGTTGTGTTCGAGGAGGACAGCGTCCGCCGCGTGGAGGACGAACGGCTCGTGCCCGACGAACGGGGCGGCCCGCAGCACCGCGTCGCCGAACCCGAGCGGCGCGGGCTGGTGAGCGAACCGGATGCGGACTTGGGAGAGCGCGTCGTAGAAGCGAGCCGTCTCGGTGATCCGGGCGGCGCGGTGACGGTTCCGGTCCAGGAACTCGCGGTCGATGGTGAAATAGTTCTGCGCGGTCACCCCTCCGTCCGGCCCCCCGACCACAAGAACAAAGTCCCGGATCCCGGCCGCCACGAGGGTCTCGAAGGCGAGGTTGGCCACGGGCTTGAGCACCGGTTGGTCTTGTGCGCCCCGGTCGAACAGGGGCAAGAACTCCTTGCGGAGCCCTCGGCTCCATGGGAGCATCCGGCTACCTTCGCCGGCGAGGGTGAGAACGCCCTGCATCGGTGGATCAGGGCTCGTGGGTCGCGGTCGCGGAAAGTTCAGCCGGGACCGTCGGGGCCCGGGAAGCTACCTCGCCGGAGGAGGCGAGGGCGTGAGCCACCGGGCGCGCGTGGGACACCTGGCGCCAGTCGGTCGCGGGGAGCACCACCGCGCGTTTCTGTTCCAGTCGGCGACGGTACTTCGTCAGGTCCCGGAAGATCTCATGGAGCACCTCCGAGAGCTCGCGGGTTCGGCGGTAGCCCATGGCGGGCAGCTTTTCGTGGAGGGGGTGGTAGTAGTGGTCTTCGGATTCGACCCGGGGGTTGGGCACGTGCTCGATCCGAGGTTCGAGCGAGAACTTCCGCGCGACCTCGCAGGTCAGCTCCGCCAGCTGGTTGACCGAGTAGGCGGCATCGAATTGATTGATCACGCGGTACTCTCCCGACGCGACCGGGTTCTCGACCGAGAGACGCAGGCTCTGCATCGAGTCCTCCAGAGCGATGTACCCCCTCGTCTGGCCGCCTTTCCCGTAGGCCGTGATCGGGAGACCCAGGATCGCTTCGGCGACGAAGCGATTCAGCGCCGTGCCCCACACCTCATCGAAATCGAACCGGGTGAGCAGCCGGTCGTCGATCATCTCCGGGGTCCGGACCCCGTACACCACCCCTTGCATGATGTCGGTGGAGCGCAATCCCCAGACACGGGTCGCGAACATCACGTTCCCGGAGTCGTGGACCTTGCTCCAGTGGTACCAGCTCCCCGCCTGGCGCGGGAACGGCAAATGCGCGTCCTTTCGACCCCGCCACTCTGGATCGAAGAAGCCCTCGGCGATGTCGATGTTCGGCGTTCCGTACTCGCCCATCGTGCCCATCTTGACGAGATGGCAGTCGGGAACGAGCTCCTTCATCGCGTAGAGGAGGTTGATCGTGCCGCTGATGTTCTGCGTCTGCGTGGCGACCGCGTGGTGGACATCGATCATCGAGTACGGCGCCGAGCGTTGCTCGCCCAAGTGCACGATCGCATCCGGGCGTTCGGCCTCGAGCACCCCGTGCACGAAGGCGTAGTTGGTCACGTCGCCCCGGTGGAAGGAGATGGTCTTCCCCAGCAGCTCTTGGACGGCTTCCTGGCGGTGCGGGAACGTCTGAATCGGGGTGGCGGACCAGCTCCCGACCTCGCGCACCCGACGCCGGGTAACGAAGTTGTCCAGCCCGGCGACCTCGTGGCCGCGGCCGAGTAGGTGGAGCGCGAGCGGCCAGCCAGTGTAACCATCGATCCCTGTAATGAGTACCTTCATCGATTCGCCTCTAACAGTGACGATTGAATTGGCGGCAAGGGGTATTTGAGCCTGATTGCCGGGCCAGAGTAACCGGGTTCTCGCGCCTCTCGGGGCGCCGAGGGGGCCGGCCCGTCGGAACTGACGGCGGCCGCTCCCCGGAGGAGCCGATCAGGCGTACTCTTCCGCCTCGCCGGGGAACATGGTCCCCCAAGCCTTGACCGCGAACTGCTGCTTGATGACCGAGAAGACTGGGTACGCGAAGATCCAGCCGATCCAGCGTCCCCGATGGAACTTGACAAAGTAGTACGCGAGGACGATCCCACGCGGGATGAGCAGGAGGAGCAGGATGAACGCGAGGTGCAGGATCGTCGGCACGAAGAGCGCGGCGAGCACGACGTACAGGTACAGTCCACTCCGCAGTCCCGAACGGATGAACAGCGCGAGCCAGTAGAACATCGCCGGCGCCCCATAGGCCCACGTGCCGGCGAACGATGGGTACAGATGACGATACCGGGCGTAGATGCCGCCCCGATTCCAACGGAGCCTCTGTCGCTCGAGCTTGGCGTAGTCCGACGGGACGTCCTCGAAGGCGGCGGCTTCGGGTTCGTAGCGCATCCGCAGTCCCTGCCGCTGCAATCGGATCGTGATCTCGGTGTCCTCTCCGTTCCACTCTACCCAGCCTCCCGCCGCCAAGAGGTCCGAACGCCGGAAGGAGGAGAACGCCCCGTCAATGACCTGACAGGCCCGGTACCCCATCGTGGCCCGCCGGAGGAACATGTGGTTCCAGGCGATCTCGATGAACCGAAGCCGCCGGGTCCAGCCCTCGTCTTGCAGAGGTAGAATGAGGCCTTGCACTCCTCCGATGTCGGGGTCGGCGAAATGAGGAACGACTTTGGCGAACCCCAGGGTCGAGGAGAGGCGAGTGTCCGCGTCGATTCGGATGAGGATCTCACCCTGGGCCACCCGGAGCATCGCGTTCAGGACATTCGCCTTGCCGCCGTGCGGCAGGTCGACGACCGCCCCGGTCGCGTGACGTAGGGCCAGGATCTCTCGCACGGCGATCGGAAGGGTCCCGTCGGTGGAACCGTCGTTCCCGACGAGAATCTCGGTGGGGCCCGGGTACAGCCGGGCGGCCGCATCCACCGACCGGATCGTGGCGGCGATCCCCGCCGATTCGTTGTACGCAGGAATGATGATCGTGACCGGGGGGTGAAAGACGGTGAGCGGTGGTGGGGGTCGGTGAGTAAGGTGGTAGCTGTAGATCGCGCGGCCGATCATCGCCCAAATCATCAGGGTGACGAGCGGGAGCAGCAGTAGGATTCCGATCGGCAGGAGCACGTGGCCGATCCCGACGAACCGGAACACGAGGTAGAGGATCCCCAGACCGAGAACCGTGGAGGCGGCCAGTGCGAGGAAGAAGAGCAACATCACGCCAGGCTCGGGATCGACGATCGGTCGCACACTGACGATCTGGGGCAGCCGGACCGTGGTCAGAACTAGGGCCGCGACGAACACGCCGCCCAGGATGCCGCGGGCGAGCAGTACCGCAGAGTGCGAGAACGGCTCGCCCACCGTGAAAAACACCGCGTCCGCGAGGATCGAAACGACCGGATAGATCACCGCGATCGCGATGGCCTGACGAACGTGGGCGCGGTCGAAGCGTTCCGTGGTCACGACCCCCGAAGAGAGCAGAAAGGCGAGGATGAACGAGAAGTAGACGACGAAGATGTAATCCGGTATTCGCGCCCCAGAAAGTCCGGTCAGTACGGTCGTGTACGCGAGAGGCCAGTAGACCGCCGTGCCGACCCACTGGACGATGAAATCGTAGGCGGCGAAGAACGGATGGCGGTACACCATGATCGATATCACGAGGAGGGAGAACGCAACGAGGAGATTCCGGACGAACGGAGTGGGCGGAGGAGGGACGAGGGAGGGCGCCTTCGGCACGTATCGTTCGGCGATGCCGTTGATCCGGTCCTTCCGCCAGACGTGCACCACCCCGGCGGTCCCGGCGGGTTGGTGGGCCGCCGACTCCATCTCTTCGGTGCTGAGCGCTATCTCGTGGTACGGGGCCATCGGCTCGATGCCCGGGGCTTGCGCGACCCGTCGCTGCGTAGAACGCACGAAGACGACCAATCCCAGGATGAGGGAGAGAACGACCGGGATTGCGCCCAGCGGGACGCCGAGGGTCCGGACGGCGGCGATCAAGCGGCTGAGCGGGCCAGTGAGGTAGGAAGGCAGCGCGACCCCGAGCACGGCGGCTGCCAACGCGACAGCGCCCAGCACAGAACGAGGGCCAAGGCGGCGGCCCCTCGGGGCGGCCGAGTCTCGAGCCCTCTGGTGCCGCATTGCTTGAATTGACTCCTGAGGGAAACCACGCAGGCCCTGTTCGGTCAACCGGACCACCTAATGAATCCCACCCTACGGACCCCTTCGTCGGGGGAGAGCGTGGCGCCGGTAAGGCCTGCGGGCGCTCCCCCGCGCTGGCCCCTGACGTGCGAGGGTCGCCCCGGATGGCCGGTCTCGGACAAACCGATATAACGTCCCCCGAACGTCTTCGACCGTGGCCAACCCCGCTCCGAGCCCCCCCGCATCGCTGTACTACCCTACGGCCCCGCCTCGCCGCCGTCGACCGACCGTAGGCAATCTACACTATCGCGTCGCGGCGATCCTCGTGGCCCTACTAGTGTTCAGTGCCGTCTTCATCTACGCTCTGGAGACCTCGCACACATCGCTCATCCCTCCCCGGTCCCACGACGCCCCGGCCCTCGACTTTCCGACCCCGATCACCCACCTGATAGTGATCTTCATGGAGAACCACGGTCGCAGTGATGTGCTCGCGAACGGCCCCTTTGAAAAGTACATCTCACAGCGCTATGCGTCCGCCGCCAACTTCCATGGAATGACCTACGATTCGTTGGCGGACTACATGTACGCGACCAGCGGCTCGTTCACTACCGGCAGTGCCTCGGTCAGCTCCGTTCCTCAGCTCATCGACAACGCGAAGAAGACCTGGGCTGCCTACATGCAGAGCATGCCCACCCCGTGCGACACCGGGAACACTAGCTTGTACACTCCCAACCACAACCCATTCGTTCACTACACGTACGTGACCGCCTCCGCGTCGTACTGTGCGAGCCACGTATTGGGTCTCGATGCCTGGAACCAATCGATCGCGTCCGGAACCTTGCCGAACTATGTCTTCATCTCACCGGACTTGGTGAACGACAGCGACAACATCAGCGCCTCGATCGGAGACGCCTGGCTGCACGGGTTCCTGAGCCCGTTCCTGAACTCCAGCCTCTTTGCGACGAGCGCCGTCATAGTTACCTACGACTCGGACGCACCCGAAGGGGGCATGGGCAATCCCGGAAACGGAGTCATCTACCTTGCCCTCCTCAGCCCGTTCGCGCATTTTGACTACACCTCGACCAGCTTCTACGACGACTTCGACCTGCTCACCACGACCGAGTGGCTCTTGGGGCTGGGGAGCACCAAACACAGCGACAACTGGGCCGAGGTGCCCCCGATGACTGACCTCTTCAACTTCAATCCTACCTACACGCTCGGCGGTACCGTGAAGGGGCAAGGCGGGGTCCTTGGCGACGCGCTCGTCTCGGGAAGTGGTTACTCCGTCCGAGCGGACGCACTAGGAACCTACTCGATCCCCCTGCCGAACGGGACCTACATATTCACGGCGAGCCCGCCGGATGGCGCATGCACCAGCAACCCAACCATGGTGACGGTCCCCGGCGCGAACGTGAGCCTGAACTTCGACCTCCCCTGCGCGTGATCCCAACGAACGTCGGAGGTCGGGGGCCCTCGGTCCCGCCGGCCTTCGGGGCGGATTGGACGGGCACCCCTCACGCAGATCCAGCGGACTCCCAGATTAGGATGCTGTCCGGCAGGAGAACGGTAGAGGCCGAGGACGACACGCGCCAGGCTTGACTCACCGGAGAGGAAGTGGTGTTCGACCACGAGAGAACGGACCCGCCGAGCGTCGTCGGCACGATGGCCGAGAGGTCGACCTTCACGGAGTACGTGACATTCGCGTTCACGAGAAGGACGAGGGATGGGTGGCTCGGGTCCGGGCCTAGCAGTATTCCAGAGACTCCCGTCGCGATGCTCACGACGGAGAGGGGGACCGCGCGAGTCGGGAACGGATTCGGGATGGACTGGAAAAGATAGTACATCAGCTGGTCACTCCCGGACCCGGAAAGCCAGCTCCCCGGATACAGGCCCTGGGAGGTCCAAAAAATGAGCCCGGACAAGTTCGGTTGGATGCCTTGGATGATCTCGGCTGCCTCGTACGGGACCCAGGGGAACGAGACGGGAGCGCCGGTGGACGAGGTGGTGACGCCTACCTCGTCCGCGATGATCGCGATGGAACAGGTGGAACAGGTAAGGCGAATGATGCTCGTCGCCGCCGCGACCCGGGCCGGGAGCGAGTCCGGACCGTCCAGGCTCGCGAAGAGCTCCGCCGCCGATTCGCCGGGGGAGTACGCCCCCGCGGGATAGACGTGGAGGGCGATCGCGGACAGGTTCGGTCCGTTAACTGCCACTGTCGCCGCGATCCAAGTAAGTTCTTCGGGGTCAATCGTACCGCTGCCGGAGAGCCCGAGGATCGGGGCGCTAGGGTCGACCGCTCGAATCGCTTGGATGTAGGCGGCCACTTCCTGGGCGTACTGGACCGGGGAGGGCGTGGAGTTCTGGCCGACCAGCCAGTCGCTCCACGGATACCCCCAGTGCCTCCAGAGGGAGGGCTCGTTCCCAACCTCCCAGTATGCCGGCCGGAAGTGAAGCACTTCTTCGAAGTACGCCACTTCCTGCGCCGCGTAGGACGGGCTATCGACCTCCCCCGGGACTGTGATGATCGCTCGACAGCCGGCCGCCAAGCACCATTGCACGAACGCTACGGCCGGCATGGGCGCCGGATAGGGCAGGGCTCCTTGCGCATAGATGAGGCCGCTCGCGTTCAGAGCGAGCGGGTCGAATCGGTCCGATAGGGCGCCCCCCGGCCACCGGACAAGACGTGCGGCCGTCGCGGCGATCGCGGTGCCCTGGGCCCCGATAGGAAAATCGGCACGAAGGTTCACACCGAGGAAGGACGCAGGAATCGCATACGAGGAGTTGTTGGCCAGGGTGAGATTCCCCTTGACGGTCGGGTAGTTGGGCGGCGGACCCGCTGCCGGCGGCACGTAGTACGCGACCGCGAATATCGCCGTGGAAACCACGATGGCGACGACCAATCCCACGACGAGTCGGCTGACGTGTCTCGTAGCCACGGTGTTCGAAAGGGGGTACCCCGCTTAAGCGTGCGGTCCCCCGAGAGTCACGGGGCGAGCCGTCCGATACCTAATCGTAGCCCCAACTGCGAAGGCGACGGTCGACCTCGGTCTCGCGTCGGCCGGACCGTTCCACTGCGGGATTTGCCGCATGGCCCACCGCGGCCTCGGCGTACTGAACCAGCGGGTCCGTGGGGGCCCGTTGGCTCCCGACGTAGCCGATCGCCCCGTCGTCTCCCAAGGAAACGCTCCCTTCGTCCGAGAAGACACGAACCGACCGGTGATAGCTGGAGGGGGGGGCGGAGAGCAAGAACCCGCGGGGCGGGTGGGGCGCCGGACCTTCCCAGAATGCAGCCGCTGAGCCTCGACGCGCGACAGATTCCTCGAGTACGCGGGCCGCCGGCATATCCTGACCATCCACGGCTCGCGTTCTTACCAGGTCGAACAAATGCCGCAAATCGACCCAGGAATCGACCCGAACCGGCGGCAGGGTCGCCTCGCCGTGATGGAACTCGAGATAGACCGCCGGAACCCGGACGAGCTCGTCATGCAAGAAGAACGCATGTCCGAAGAACCCGTCGTGTTCCCCGAGGCCCTGGCCATGATCGCTCACGACGAGCACGGCCGCGTCGTCCAGTACTCCGCCGGCTCGGAGGCGGTCGAATATCGCTCGGAGGGCCGCGTCCAGGCGCGCGGCCGCCTCGCGGTACGGCGTCATCATGTCGAGCGAGAGCCCCCAGTGCTGCAGGGCCTGGGTGTGCCGGGCGAGATTCACGGAAGGAAGGTACGTCAGGTCGAGACCGGCGGCGCGCCGGCCCGCCGGTGGGTCGTATGGTTCGTGCATCTCCATCAGATTGACTAGGATGTGCAGTGGTTCGGTGCGCGGCCCAGCGCGGAGATACCTCCCCAGCGCCCGGGCGACCTGCGCGCCCGCATAGACCGGCCGAATGGCCCGGTGGACCGCCGTCCCTCCGCGCTGGAGCAAGCCATCGACGACCCCGCCGGCGCGGAGTTCCGGACTCTTCGCCCGGCGGAGGATCCGGGCATACATCAATTGCTCGTAACCGACGACCTGCAGTCCCCGCAGTACCGGGCTCGACATCCACGTGGGGAGACCGGGATTGAAGACGTCATAACCGCGGGCCGTCCCCACTTCGGGCGCGACCAACCAATTGGCCGAGAGTCCTACGCTTCGGCCGCCGTTCTTTCGCCACAGGTCGGCCAGAAAGGGATTGGACGGGACCCGGGTCGTCCCGGACGCGATGTGAAAATAGGTCGACCACGGGTCCGAGCCGGAGAGCAGGCTCACGTGCGATGGGGGAGTCCAGCAGGAGCTCGCGATCAGGTGGGAGAATCCGATCCCGCTGCGCTCGAGACCGTGGAAGAACGGCATGTCGCTTCCGTCCTCCAGTCCGGCGAAGAAATCGGGATGCCGCAGGGTATCCAGCACGATGACGACCAGGTTCTTCGGCATCGCACGATGTATCGGGGTGGTATCGGGGTAGGATAGGATAGATATGGTTTGTGGCTCGAAACCGTAGAGGCCGGTGTTCCCGCAGTCCGTCCTACTCGTATCCCCACGAGCGCATTTGTTCGTCGAGCTCCGCTTCGACCACGGGAGTCGAGCCACGGGCGGCGAGCCGTTCGGTCTCCCAGCGCTCGTAGGTCCCGAATACCTCGCGCCGGACGCTCGCGCTCTCTTGGGGGGTAAGGTAGGTCGGAGGGAAGAAGTCGGGATCCCCCGGGAACCGCCAAACGACGCACGCACCGGTATGCAAGTCAAGTTGGAACTTCTCTTCGCCGCGGTACGCCGCGATGAGGCGGTGGTTCCACTCGAGGTCCAGCCGTACTCCCCGCAGCGATCGGTTCTGGTCAGAGGCGGGGCCGCCTTCGAAGTAGACGACACCGGCCTCTCGGCTCTGCGGCACGAATGGGAACGGCGCGCGCCCGGACGCATCGAAGGGCGCCTTCCCGTTCGCCGCGGCCCGGAACCATCCGGACGCTTCGGTGAGGCTGACCCAGGGTTCGAGGTGTTTGGGGAGCTCGACCCCCTCGGGGGGACGCACCACGCACGGCACCCGGCTGATCGACTCGGTGGCACCACAGCCGTGGTAGACGTTCCCCCCCTCGCCGAAAGATTGCCCGTGGTCGGAGGTGACCACTACCAGAGTTCGGTCGAGCTGTCCGGTCTCCTCCAGGGCCGCGAGCAGCTGACCGACCTTCGCATCGGCCTGTCGGATCGTCTCTCGGTAGGCTTGCTCCAGTGACCGCCAGGGAACATGCGCCTGGAGCTCGGGGATAGCAAGTAGGTAGTACCGCCCCGTGCGTGCATACCACTTCGGGAAGAATCCGACCCCGTTCAGACCGTCGAGCTCGGGATAGGGCTCGTGACAGTTCACGAGGTTGACGAATGCGAAGAACGGCCGTCGATTGTCCCGACCGGTCACCCAGGCACGGAATTCACGCGGGACGAGGTCGGTCGTGCGCTCCCGCTTGAATGCCACTTCGGACCGGTAGTTGAGGGCGTTCACGGGAAGGACCACGGGAGGGATCGCCCGGATCGTGTCGCGGAGGCTAGGTGCGTATAGGATCTTGCTACGGCCGAACAGGCGGTGCAACGACGACCGGTCATCGTTCGACCGCATGATCCGGGTCGCTTTGCGGACCTCGAAGCCGTCCTCGAGACCGTACCCCGACACTAGGTGCAGCTGTTCGGTGAAGAGGCCCGTACCGTACCCACGCCGATTGAGCCAGGACGCCAACGTCTCGAACGCCGGGGGTCCCTTCACGAACGTACGCAATCCATGGGCGCTCGGGTAGGTTCCGGTGAAGAACGACATGTGGGCGGGGATCGTCCAGTTCGCGGGAGCGATCATCCGGTCGAACACGCTGGCGCCTTGCCGCACTAGGCGGTCCATCACGGGGGTTTCGGCCACTTGGGTGCCGCCCCCCGCGCGGACGCTCTGGGACCTCACCGCATCCAGGATGACGAACAGTAGGTTGGGGCCGCGTCGCCCCTGGGGTGATTCACTCGTCGTGCGGATCCCTCCGATCGTTTCAACCAGGAATGCGGCGCCCGCGCAAGACGGCTCGCCCGTCGGACCCAACCCCCCCGAAAGGGGGTTCGGCCCGCTATTCGACTACGTACTGATGTGTATATATACGGCCATGCTTCGAGGGTATTCCGCGTAGGCTCTCCGGGGTACGAAGATGAACAGTAAGCAGGGGCAGGGTCTCAATGGACTGTCGGGGTCGACCGCTCAAGTACCGGCTCGCCGGCGGAGCCGTGTTCCACAGTTCCTGGCGATCGTCGTGGTCGCGCTCTTTGTGGTCTCGGCGTTTGCGGTGCTCGGGGTCCGACCGGAAGCCGGGTCGCACGTCGCATCGAGAATAGTCCCGTCGGTGGGTCCGGAGTACCTGGTTACTTTCACGGAGAAGGGATTGCCGCCTGCCACGAACTGGACCGGCGTCCTCGCCGGAACTCACCACATTCAGTCGAACAATTCGTTCAGTGTTTCTGAAGGAAACGGCGCGTACGTCTGGTCGGTGCTTTCGATCGACGCCCCGATGGCGGGAAATGTCGCGGGCTGGGCCCCCAACCAGACCGGGGGAGTATTGCACGTCTTGAACGGACCCGCGTACATCAACATCACCTTCCTGCACGGCTTCAACGTGACCATTCACGAATCCGGATTGCCTGTTGGGACACAATGGCAGCTCACGTTGAACGGCACCAATCGCACTTCGGTCAACTCGCTCATGACCTACATCCTTCCGAACGCCTCATACAGTTTCCAGGTCGAGAATCCCCTCCCCGGTCCGACCGGGGTCCGCTACATCCCGGCCGCCTCCACCTATGCGATCACGGTGAAAGGCTCGAACATCAGCAAGACCGACACTTTCACGACCCAGTTCTTCCTCGACACGATCGCGAGCCCCGCGAACGGAGGGACAGTAACTCCAGCCTCCGAGTGGGTCAACAATCAGTCGTCGGTGACGTTCACTGCGACCCCGGCGTCCGGGTACCAGTTCGTCAACTGGCGAGGGAACGGAACGGGCAGTTTCTCCAACACGAACCCCAGCCAGATGATCACCGTGGTCGGGCCCATTACCGAGATCGCCAGCTTCGCCGCCCACTACAGCGTGACGTTCACCGAGACGGGTCTGCCGACCGGCAAGACCTGGTCCGTGACGCTCAACGGGTCGCTGTTGTCGTCCGCGACGTCCACCATCACGTTCCAGGAAAAGAACGGGACCTTTTCGTACACCGTGGGAACCCTCAGTGGGTACAACGCGACGCCCGCGTCGGGCTCGGTGCCGGTCTCGGGTGCGTCGGCCAACGTTACGATCGCCTGGTCGCCGTACGGGTACGCCGTGAAGTACACGGAATCCGGACTCCCGTCGGGGACCAACTGGTCGGTGACCGTGAACAGCGTGCTGAAGTCGTCGGTCACCTCCACCATATTCTTCTCCGAGCCGAACGGGACGTACAACTACACGGTAGGCACGATCTCAGGTTACGGGGCGACCCCGTCCTTCGGGTCCGTCACCGTCGCTAGTGGCCCGAGATCCATCGCGATCAACTGGACTCAGGGAAAGTACCTGGTGACGTTCGTCGAAAGCGGTCTTCCGAGCGGGACCAACTGGACGGCGATCGTGTCCGGGTCCGCCAAATCGTCGGTCGGTACCTCGATCGCGTTCATGGAGGCGAACGGCACCTTCTCCTTCTCGATCCTGGGAGTAACCGGGTACTCTGCGAGCCCCGCTTCCGGCTCGGTCACGGTCAACGGCGCCGATGTCACCAAGCCGATCACTTGGACGGTCACGACCTACACGGTCACGTTCGACGAAACAGGCCTGCTGGGCACTACGATCTGGGCGGTAACCTTGGGCGGCTCCCTGCAATCGAATGTGTCGACTCCGATCATCTTCCACGAGCCGGCAGGGGCCTACAATTTCTCGGTCCAGACGATTACCGGCTACTCGGCGAACCCCGCCACCGGCTCCCTGCTGGTAATCGCGACCGCGGTCTCCCAGACGATCGTCTTTAGCAAGCTGTTCTCGGTGACCCTCACGGAAACGGGCCTCCCGGCGAACACCGATTGGTCCGTCGCCCTCAACGGCCAGATCGGGGCCGCCAATACTTCCGTAACGCCGAACCAAATCTCGTTCCAAGAACCCAACGGGAGCTATTCGCTGGTCGTGCTGGGAGTCGCCGGGTATCACGTAGGTTCGTACTCGTCGGTCGTTACGGTCAGCGGCGTCGCGGTCGTGGTCCCTCTGACGTATTCCGCAGCCACGTTCACCGTGACCTTCACCGAGTCAGGGCTGCCGTCGGGGACCAACTGGTCAGTCACCTTTGCCGGGTCGCAGCTCACCTCGGGGTCGACGACCATCACCTTCACGGCGAGCAACGGGACGTTCAACTTCACCGTGGGGAGCGTACCGAATTACGGTGCTACGCCGGCTTCGGGGTCGCTTAGGGTCGCCGGAGGCAACCTCAACGAAGCGATCCAGTTCTCGAGCTCGTCGGGCTCTTCCAGCTCGATCCTGGGTCTCTCACTCATCGATTTCGCGCTCGTCGTCGGGATCATCATCCTGGCGGCCGTGCTCTTGGCGGCTCTGTTCCTGCAACGACGCCGCGCTTCCGAGAAGAAGGAGTAGCGAGCTCCAGGAATCTCCTGGACCCGTTCGGCCGCCCTGCGGACATTCGAGAGGGGGGCGAATCCAACGATGTTATTGGCCGGGAGAGGTGATCCCTCTGGCGACTCGGGTGATCTCGTGGAAGCCTCGACCCGGACGCTCTCGCGATGGAGGCCGGCGATCCGTCGCCGCCCCGCGACGGCCCTGCACGGGACGGGCTTGACGCGTCCGGTTCGTCGGGTGATTGTCCTGGGGGTGACCCTCGGCCTGCTGCTGCTTTCGGTAAGTCTTGTCGGCTCGTCGTCGGCTACTGTCTCGCGTACTTCGGCGGGCCCCGCGGCCTCGACCGCGACCGCCAGTTTCCCTACACCGATCCAGCACGTCATTGTGATCCTCATGGAGAACCAGAACGCCTCGTGGGTCCTCCAGAACGGATCCTACCAGCGGTACCTCGCCAACACGTACTCCTACGCGCAAAACTTCTACTCCGTACACCACAACTCGATCACCGACTACTATGCAGTGACCGCCGGCGAAGACTGGGGTACGCTCGTGATGCACAACACAAAGAACCTCGCCGACACGACGAAGACAGCCGGCGAGACGTGGGGCGGGTTCTTCCAGTCGATGCCGACAGCCTGCGATCAAAACGCCACGAAGCCGACGTTCAAGCCGCCGACGTACGCCTACACCTCGGGCCACAACCCGTTCGTCTGGTACTCGGACGTCTTCAACAACAAGGCGCTGTGCGGCCGCAGCGATACCGGCTTCGGCCCACTGGAATCTGACCTCGCGAGCAACACGCTCCCCAACTACTCCCTGGTGATCCCGGATGCGTGGAACGACTCGCACTCACCGTGTCCGTGGGCCAAGTCGTGGTACACCAATGTGACCTGTGGGGACTCGTTCCTACAGTCGTGGCTACCGGGCATCCTGAACGACACGACCGCGTCGTGGTACAAGTCTACGGCCGTCATTCTGACCTACGACGAGGCCAACACCTCAGATACTCGCGGGATTCACGGGACGGTTGGCGGCGGCAAGGTGTACACGGTCGTCGCCGGGCCCTGCGCCAGGGATGGCTTCGTCTCTTCGACGAACTATTCGACTTACTCGATTCTAACGACGACCGAGTGGCTCCTGAACCTCCCGACGCTCAACCAGCACGACAACTTCGCCAAATACCCTCCGATGAAGGACATGTTCGACACCCCGTCCTGCGGAGCGTCGGGCACGAGCTACACGCTGATTACCTCCGCAAGCTCGTCCGCCGGAGGGTCAGTATCGCCCATCACCGGGGAGTACTCGGCAGGGAGCCCAGTCACACTCCGGGAAACCCCCAGTAACGGCTACGGCTTCGTCGGATGGGTGGGTACGGGAACGGGCAGCTATACTGGGACCGCACCGTCCCCCAGGATCACGATGAATGCCGACATCACCGAGGTGGCGGACTTTTCCGCCGGGGCACTCGCCATCTCCTCGTTCAAAGCCGTTCCCGCCTCCATTGCCCTAGGAAGTCCTTCGAAGTTGGAGGTGACCGCAGCGGGAGGCAGCGGTAGCTTCGCCTACACGTACTCGAGCCTTCCTCCTGGATGCTTCGATGCGAACACCCCCTCCCTCCCCTGCACTCCGTCCTCCACAGGGACCTACACGGTGGAAGTTCAGGTGACCGACGGTCTGGGCCACACGGCGTTCGCGAACGCGAGCCTGACCGTCACCTTGGGCGACTCGTTGGCTTTTATTGAGACCGGGCTCGCTTCCGGGACGAATTGGAGCGTGACGGTCGCCACGCAGACTCTCGCTTCCACGACGAACACGATCCAATTCTACCTGCCGGCCGGGACGCAGAAGTACACTATCGGGCCCGTGCCGAACGAGGCGGCGGTGAAACCGTCCGGGTCGGTCTCCCTAACGGCCTCGGGGGCGACCGTCACGGTGAGCTTCGAACATGCCTACCTCGTGACGTTTACGGAGTCCGGCTTGCCTCCCGGCACGCCCTGGCAGGTGACACTACGGACCGTCCCGCTCTCGTCGATGACCAATGCGATCACGTTCTGGGCTCCGAACGGGACCTTTGCCTACATCATCGGCGCGGTGAGCGGATACACCTCAACGGGGTCGCCATCCTCGGTCGTGGTCAAGCACGCCACCGCGGCGATCTCCGTGACCTTCACCGTTCACGGGGCGATGCCTTCCGGCGGGGCCAGAGACGTGTCCGGACCGGTCCTCCGCCCCCTACCCCGCTTGACACCCCCCGCCCTGGCCGTTGTAGCAGCTCAATCGACCTGGTCGGATTGATCCGGCTGGGCACCAGATTCGTTGATTCTCGTAACCTTCAGGGGTGAAACCCGGGGAGTTTCGAGCGCAATTAGACGGCAAGCCCAAGTGGGGTCGGTGAGGCGGCCAAGACCTCGGGCGCGTCGGTGGTATCGCGGAGGACGTCAAACAGCCGACGTGCACTGGTCATGTCACCGGCCTCCGGCGAACTCCGAACCGTCCGTCGATTCGAAAAGTACTCACCCGAAATGTTCGCCATGGACGGATCCGCGGCGACGAAGAGGATTGTCTCGGCACCTTTCTTCGGTGTCCTGCCGAACAAGCGTGCCAGCACTCGGATAGCCAGCGCCATCCCGCCCCCATTGTTCTGACCGAACCCGGAGCGAACGAACCCCGGGTGGACCGCGTTGACCGTGACCCCGGTGCCGCTCACTCGGCGGGCGAATTCTCGCGTCAGCAGGATGAGCTCTGCTTTGCTCTTCCCGTAGGCCGCATACCCTCGATAACGCCGCACGCCCTGGAGGTCATCGAAGTTCACCGAATACCCGCGATGGGCCTCCGAAGCCACGTTCACGACCCGGGACGGAGCGCTCTCGACCATGCGGGAGACGACCAACGACGTGAGGAGGAACGGAGCGACGACGTTGAGCGCGAACGTCCGCTCGAGTCCCTCCGACGTGAGCTCTCGCCGCCAAAACAGCGCTCCTGCATTGTTGACGAGGATATGGATGTGCGGGAACCGTGCGAGCAGCTCGTTGGCGACCCGGCGGACTTCCGTTCGCACCCCCAGGTCGCTGACGCCCAAGGACTCGACCCTGGGATTCTGCGTGACCGTTCGAAGCTCCTTCGCGACGTTGGCAGCCCGCTCGACCCCGCGACCGACGACGACCGTCGTTGCCCCGAGGGCCGCCAGTCCGCGGGCCACTTCGTATCCGATGCCCGAAGTGGCGCCCGTCACGATCGCCACGCGGCCGGCTAAGGCATGCGAGGCGCGCGACGATTCGGGCGACACGCCCGGTTCGAAGCAGCCAACTGCAATATCCTCTTCGGGACCGTTATGCGAGGCGGTACTCCCGGCGACGCGAGTCGTGCAGGGAGATGGCCTCTTGAACGAGTCCCTGCCGACGGAGCGACTCGAGGGCGCTCTGGACGGTCCGGCGCGGGAGACGTGACATGTGCGCCAGTTGCGTTTGGTCGAGGCCCCGGTAGGTCTCGAGCAGGAAGTAGAGGAACTTCGCCGCGGGCGGCCCGCGGACGTTCCGCGAGTGGCGGATCGTTCCGAACGTGTCCCCGCGCAGGCCGAGCCGTTCCGAAGCGAGCGGGGCGACCGAACTCAATGCCACGTTGCCGAGGTTCGCCTCCGCCCCGACCTCGCGCAGCAGCTGGATCTGCTGGGTCTCGAGCGGCGCCTCGAACAGGAGCTCTTCGGCGGGATTCTCGGCCAGGATCGAGCGTACCCAGTCCCACTTGATCGCTCCGTCGGTGTCGTAGATCCCCACGCCGCGACCGGATTCCCGGCTTTCGATGATCACGCGCCATGGCTTCAGAGTCCGCGCGTGAGCGATCTGGGTGTTCGTCTCCTTCAGGGAGAGCTGGTGCTGGGGATCCTTCTTGCCTACCTCGATGAGGAGGCCGAGACTGCGCTGACGCACCTGCTCGGCCAGATGTTCGATCTGGTTCGAAGAGAGCTCGATGATCCCGCTCGAGATCTCGATCACGTCGAACCCGAGCTCTCGGGCCTCGTCCATCATCTGGGCGACGCGGTCGTGGACCACGGCATATTCGAGCAGGGTCCCTCCCGTGGAGACCTGCACGCCGGCGTCGTGGTAGGACTTGACCCGCTGTCGGACCTTTTCCCGGGAGAGCAGGAGCGGGAGGCCCCAACCGATCTTCGCGACGTCGAAATAGGGGGCCAGGTAGGCCAGTTCCTCGGCGTTCAGGGCCTGCAGTCGGTCGAGCACATGCGTGATCCCGTTGTGGCGGGGTCGGGAGACGCTGGGCACATCGACGGGGAAGAACGACGCTTTCGCACGATGGGGTGCAGATTTCGTGACCATAGTACCTACTCCGGCGCAGGAAACGCGCTTCGCCCAAATCGAGGTAAGCCCCTCCTTAAGAACCTGACTCAAGAAACCGACACGCGGCGAGATGGGCTAGACTCGGCCTCCGGCGTCTCCAGGCCAGGTCGGAGGCATCCCGGCCTCCGCCCTCGCCCCGGGGGTTTTTCGGGGCGCGGCCCGGGTTCGCGAAAGCTTGCCGGGGCTGAGAAAGGCCTATAGGTCGGTGCGACTGCGCGCCGTCGTCCCGAGACGTTCGATGACGCACCCTGGATACTGCTTGTGGTTGACCGGTCTGCCGTCCGCCGGGAAGACTACCATCGCACGGGAGCTGATCCCGCTCCTGAGGGAGCGAGGCTGGAACGTCGAGATGCTGGACGGGGATGAGGTCCGACGCGGTCTCAGCTCGGACCTGGGATTCGACCGGGTCGCTCGGGAAGCCCATGCATCTCGGGTGACCTTCGTCGCGAAGCTGCTGGCGCGCAACGGCACCATACCGATCGTCGCCCTGATCTCCCCCTACCGCTCCTCCCGGGCGCGCGCCCGCGCCGAGATCGGTCGAATGGTCGAGATCTATGTGACGACCCCCATCGAGGTCTGCGAACAGCGGGACGTGAAAGGACTGTACAAGCAGGCGCACGAGGGTCTCATCCACGATATGACGGGAGTGAACGACCCCTACGAACCGCCGGAGAACCCGGACATCCGGGTCGACACGGTGGGCCGGTCCCCCAGCGATTCAGCGCGCTACATCTTGACCGAGCTCGAGCGTCTGGGCTGGCCCGTGACTCGGTGACCCTCCGCGTCGGATCCGGTGCTTGGATTGTTCGACGGACCAGCCGACCAGCGCCCCCAGGATTCTAATACCACATAGGCATATTCATATGTATGTCGTCCCGGAACATCGCCGTCCAAAAGGTCATCTATGACGCGCTGACTCGGGAGAAACGCGCCGGCGAAAGCTTCACCTCGCTGCTGCGTCGACTGCTGGATCATCGCGAGGGGCTCGAGGAACTGAACGGCGCCTGGGGGCCCCACGGCGCGCGCCCGGATCACGCCGCTCTGCGGGCAATTCGCTCGACGGGACGCCGACGTCCATGAAGGGACTCGATACCTCCGTCCTACTGGCGCTCCTCGAGGGCCACTCGGCCGCGGTTGGCCTGGTAAAGCGACTTCGCGGGGTCGAACTCGCGACGAGTGAGGCCAATCTCCTCGAGCTTACCCAGATCGCGAGCCAATCCCCGGCGCGTTCCCGCGCGGCCCGGCGACAGGCCCTCGACCGGCTCCGTCAGAAGATCACCGTCCTTCCTATCGACTCGCGCGCGGTCGAGCGGGTGGCCCGCCACCTTTCCCGGGATACCGAGCTGTTCCCGGTCTCAGTCTTGGCGATGATGGGGGCCCTGGAAGCCAATGGCTGCGACGAGCTCTTCACCCAGGAGCGACCCCAGGATCTTGGGAAATGGAAGTTCCGCGTGAGTGTCCTCGGACCTAACAAAACTAAGTAAGCCACATACCGTTACTACACATCCTGAAGTATGGTACATAGGCAAGCACCACGTACGGTCCTTGACGAGGAACGTCGATAAGGCCACCCGGAGGGGTTTTCTGTGCGAAGCCTGCGTCTCAGAGCCACCGAGCCTGTGAAGGCCCTTTCTCGGAATACAGACACTTTGGACTCATAATTACGATTCATACATTACTCAGCAATGTTATCACGCGATAGGACAGGTCCGGTGGCTCTGCGATCAATCCAGTTCTCTGAGGTGAGGGTGTATAACAGGAGTTATACGCACTCCTTGGACCCTCTTGGCCAGACTCACCTGTGGCCCAATCTGTCCCCGAAAGCCGCCCGCGGTATCTCGGCTGTGCTCGCCGCGGGTCCCTGAGCCCTTAGGGACCCTTGACGTGCTGCAGTCAGCCCCTGGGCAGCGCCCAGTCACGCGGCCAGCTTCGGATTGAGGCTTGGTAGGGCGCGAGACGAGGACAGGCCTCGACGAGCTACGAAGGGGTGGAGCCCCTTGCACGTTCGACCCCCCATCGACCAGCCAAGCCACCGAGCTGGTGCCGACTGAGGTGGGAGTTCACTAGAACCCCCCGGACCAGGCAGCTTCGGATCGCGATCGACCCATCGGGGCCGAGTGCCACCGGCAAGCCGGAATCAGCGACATTCCGTCGAACTCCATCGAACCGAGCATATGTAACGCATGAATCGCAACTCGCTAGATTCGAGATTGTGATATCGGTATTCTCGCACAGTTCGCTAGGCGACGCGAGGGAGAGGGACGGTGACCCCACTTGAATCTCGGGCTACGGTTCCGGGACGAATGATCTCTCGCGTCCCGGAATGCCCGACGGACTCCACCGCGCTTGTTAATACATATGCATATGAATATGTTGAATATCTGCATCGCGATTCATCGCGGCATGCCGGGCCACGTCGACCGATTGGATCTACCTAGACCGCTCCGGACCCCGTTCGTCTGTAGGGGTATCGCCGGGCCGACCGACCGAAACCTCCGAGAGGGACCGTCGCGTTCGAGGAAGGGGTGGAATCGCTGGTCGAATGATGACCCGGCGCGTTCGAGACGGTGCAAAACTGAACAGATGCTCGAGCGGCATAAGGTGAGGAACCGCAATCGACGAGCCAACTTCGACAGTGTCGCGCACTTTTCTGAATTCACGTTGAAACGGGGAAGGTAGGCCTTTAACTGTAGACCGGTTTCGGAAGGTCGGAGGTCTCCGAGCATCCTCGGTGACGAACGACCGTGATGGCAGCGAACGGGAAGAAGATCTGGATGGACGGACGAATGGTCGACTTCGCGGACGCTCGCGTCCACGTCCTGAACCACACCCTCCACTACGGAGTCGGAGTCTTCGAGGGGATTCGGGCCTACCGCACCTCCCGAGGTCCGGCGGTGTTCCGATTGAAGGAACACGTTCGCCGCCTGGTCATGTCCGCGAAGTTCTACCACATGGTCATCCCCTACTCCGCCGCTGAGATCGAGCGGGCTATCCTCGACACCCAAGCGGCGAATGACATCCTGCCGTCCTACATTCGGCCGCTCGTCTATCGGGGCGAGCCGGCCCTAGGTGTCAAGAACTTGACCGGAAAGGTCTCGCTCGCGATCGCCGCCATTCCGGCCAAGAAGTACCTGGGCGCGGGGTCGGAGACGGGAGTGCGGGCCAAGGTCTCCCCCTTCCGCAAGCCGCGGTCGGAGGCCATTCCGTCGTTCGCAAAGGCCGTGGGGAACTACACCAACAGCTACCTCGCCGGTGCGGACGCCACCAAAGACGGCTACGAGGAGGCCATCTTGCTCGACTCGAGCGGGTACGTTGCCGAAGGGACCGGAGAGAACATCTTCCTGGTCCGGAACGGGACATTGTACACCCCGGGTCTCGAGTCCGATATCCTCCTCGGAATCACGCGGGACTCCGTGATCCGTATCGCCGCGGACCTCGGGTTCCCGGTCGTCCAGAAGCTACTCTCGGTCAACGAGCTCTTGTCGTCGGACGAGGCGTTCTTCACGGGGACTTATGCGGAGATTGCACCGATCAAGGAGGTCGGTCACTATTCCGTCGGGACCCAGACCCCGGGGCCGATCACCGCAGAGGTGATGGAGACCTTTCAGCGGGCGCTGCACGGGGAGGATCCGAAGTACCTCGAGTGGCTGGCACCGGTACCGGGGCTCGCGCGCGCGACCGCACGCGCGCGCGCCTAGCCGCTCCGGGTTCACTCCTCTTCAGGCACGACGACCACGGGCGGAGGCTCGTGGGAGTGGCTGTGTTCATGGGGGTCGGGTCGCCAGACCAGCTCGATCCGGAGGCCCTCGGGGCCGCGAAGGAACAGGGACCGGGAGTCCTCGCGCTCCTTTTCGCCGGTGATCACTACCCGGGCCCGACCCACCCGGCTCTTGAGACCGGTCCACTCGCTTACCCGCAGCGCGATGTGGTCGATTCCGCTAGGACCCTGGCCCTCTTTCGCGTCGCGCAGACCGAGCACCTGGTCACCGAACAACAGGAACGTATGGTCCGCCCCCTCTCCGATGACGTCCATGCCCAATTGTTCGACGAAGAAGCGACGCACCTTGACCCGGTCCTTGACGCGGACGTCAACGTGGTCATACCCAATCAGACCGAAATCACGGGGGGCAGTCTTGGTCGGCACGGACAGCCGAGACACGCATTCCGCTATAGCGGCTCGGTGCGGCCCCGCCGGTCGGGTCCAGGTACGTGCTCGGCGAGCGCGGCGCCCTCGGTCGTACGATTCGGGAAGGTTTCGCCGTTACCCTCAATCACCGGGAGTGCATCGAGATTAAGCCCTCCAGGTGGGTGGCGGGGGTTAGATGACCGACGTTCGAGAGCACGAGGCCGAATTTGTCCGTGCCCTCGCCCGACTGGGACCCCATACGCAGTTTGCCGACCTCCTCGCCGAGTCTACTATTGGACGGGGGATCCGGCTCGACCGACGCTCGGTCTCTCCCTCCCTGGAACCACGACTCCGCGGGGCGGTTCTGCGGGCATGGGGAGGCGGTCGCTGGGTAGAAGCGGCCACTTCGGCGCTTGACGCAGCATCCATCGGCCGCGCGGCGGACGCGGTCGAACAGGCGCTAGTGAAGGCCGGGGCCGGTCCCGAGCTACCGGGGGTCTCCGCGACCACCCGTCAGGAGTGGACCGAGCTCCCCGCACGTCCGATGCGCGACATGACCACCGAGGAGATGATCTCGCTCGGCCAGGACGCCAAGGCGTGGGCGACCGCGGTGCCGGGGATTCGCGATTGCCAGGTGGGCATCGTTTGGAGCGACGAGGAGCGATTCTATCTCAATACGGCCGGCGCCCGATGCTATCAACTCCTTTGCCGAGTGCGCGCCGGCGTGACACCCATCGCCATCGAAAATGGTCGCGTGGAGTTCGACGCTATCTCCGAGGGATCCCTGGGAGGCCGCGAACGACTCCGCTTCCTCACTCAAGAGAACGTCACCGAGGTGGCCCGAAGTGCCAGCAAGCTGCTCCACGCCGGCGGCCCTCCCACGGGAGAGATGACGGTGCTGCTCGACCCGAGCAACACCGGCACGTTCGCCCACGAATCCTTCGGTCATGGAACGGAGGCCGACCAGTTCACCCGTGACCGCTCCTATCTCAAGCCGATCCTGGGATCCATGGTCGGGCCCGAGACCGTGACGATCGTCGACAATGGGGCGTACTCCGAGGGCTGGGGAACGGTCCACTTTGACGATGAGGGTCACCCCGGCCAGCGAACACCCCTGGTCGACCACGGCCGGTTCGTGGGGGCCTTGCACGACCGTGAGACGGCCGCGGCGTCGCACGTTGCCGCGACGGGGAACTCTCGTCGGTCGGACTTCCTGAGCCGGTTGTTCGTACGGATGACCAATACCTACGTCGAACCCGGGAACTGGACGTTCGACGAACTCGTCCGAGAAGCGAAGCAGGGGATCCTCCTGGAACGAGCTACGAGCGGCATCGAGGACCCGCTGGGGGGACAGATGCAACTCAAGACGAAGAAAGGCCGGAAGATCGAGCACGGTGAGCTCACCGACGTGGTGACCTCGATGGCACTCTCGGGCAAGGTCCTCGATTTTCTGAAATCGATCCGGGGCGTGAGCCACCAGTCGGACTTCCGGATCGACCCCGGCTACTGCGGCAAGGGCCAAACGGACCTGCTCCCCGTCGGGAGCGGAGGCACCTACCTCCTCGCGAAGGCGGTGGTGGGCCCCGCATGAGCGACCGACGGATGTCCGCCGATACCGCGTTCCGAGTGGCCGAGGCCCTCCGGGTGGATGGACCCTGGGAGGTTTTCGGGGAGCGGTCCCGGCGCTACGAGATCCACTTCAACGGGCGCTCGATCGAGATGGTCCGGGGCCCCATCTCGCTCGAAGGGTACAGCCTGGGGCTGTTCCGTCAGCGCGACGGTGGCGCCGGCGTGGGATTCCAGGCCTCCACGGACCTTTCTGGACCGGGCATCGTCGAGACCGTGGCCGACGCGGAATCGCTGTGCCGATACTCGTCCTTTCCGGCCAAGTCGATCTCGCTTCCGGAGACGACCTCAACTTCGGCGGAAGACGTCGAAGTCCTCGACCCGCACCTGTGGGACCGTCCCATGGAAACCCTCCAGGCCTACGTCCATGCTCTGCTCGAACCGTTCGATGGCCTCAAGGACGTTCTTCCGAGCTTCGGTTCCGTGCGGGCCACCTTGGCCGAGACGACCATCGCGAACTCCACGGGACTGCAGGTCGGCTACCCCCAGTCCGTGGTCGAGGTCGAAGTCGCGGTCAAGGCGGTCGGCGGACCGGAGGGGCCGGGCCCGGGGGAGTACTGGGTGAACGACAACGTCCGCCGACTCGAACCGTCCAGCCTGGGGCCGAAGGTAGAGGAATGGTGCCAATACGCTCGCGACGTGCGGAAAGCCGCGGCGACCCCGACGGGGAACCTTCCCGTCGTCCTGCCCTCGTCCGTGCTATCCGGGATACTTCCACCCGTCATCGGTTCACGTTTCACCGGCCGCGGCCGACTGCGGGAAACGGCTCCCGCGATCGGTGAAAAGCGGGGATGCGATGCGCTGACCATCTGGGACGACGGTCGCATACCGTGGGCGGTACCCTCCTCGCCGGTGGACGATGAGGGAACGCCCCACGGACGTCGGAAGCTACTTTCCCAAGGCCAAGTGTCCGAACTGATGTATGACGTCCTGTACGCCGGTGCGTTCGACCTTCGCTCAACGGGCAATGCGGCCCGAGGCATCGTATTTGGGTTCCGGGACTGGCGACGTTTCCTTTACTCCCCCGCGGGAACCTCAACGACCCTGGTCATCGAGCCCGGAACCGACGGGACCGACACCGAGCTGATCGAGGCCGCTGGGGACGGAATCTGGCTGCAGCAGCTGGGCTGGGCTATCCCGGACCCACTTTCAGGGGCTTTTGGTGGCGAGATCAGGATCGGTTACCGGATCCGACACGGCAAGCTCGCCGAGCCCGTTCGCGGTGGGACGGTCGGTGGGGTCGTTATGGCCGCGCCGGGGAACCCCTCGCTGCTGGCGAACATTGGAGCGATCGGCTCCATGCCTTCACTCTCCGAGGGGATCTTTGCCCCCGCTTTACTGGTCAAGCCGCTTACCGTGGCTGGTTCCTAGGGCCAGCGCGGGCCCTCGGGCTACTTGCTCGGGCCGAGGGTCAGGAGGATCGTATTGCACTTCGGACATCGCGCGCCAGCCAGGTTGGCGGAGTAGGTCCCACCGAACCCAGTCCCGACCAGGACTTCGAGCCCTTTGGGGCGAAATCGGGAGGAGCTCGCGTCGTGGGACCAATAGAGGCCCGAACCGTTCGACGTGGAGACGAACCCTGCCTCCAGCGGTCCCCCGCATACCGCGCAGCTTGATCCTGGCATGACCGCTCCGAACGCGGCCACGGAAACCGGGTATCTTTCCTTTGCGCTGCTCGAGAGGTGAATCTCGCCAAGGCGCGGGCGCGCTCTTCGTTCTCCAGGATCGAAAAAGGGCGGCCCCCGAGGAGCCGGGTACTCCTCGGGGGTCAGGTCATCGTGATTTTAGGTCCGAGCAAGGCCCGTCTTCACTCCTCCTCGAGGAGTCGGATTTCGGGTCGGTGCCCTCCGGACCGATAGGCAGGGGTGAGCCAGTTGGGCCACCCCGAGAGCTCGAAGGAATGGTTCCGGGGAGGCTGAGCCACGGCCAAGAGGAGTTCCTGGAGGGTCTGGTATTGGCCTCGGGCGTCCGACCCAGGGCCCACCCGGGCTCGCTCGGAACGCATCATCAGATCACCTCGCCCAGGTCGGGCAGCGGCAACCAGGGCATTCCCATGGAGCGCGGGCGGCCAGCGGGGTCGACCCGCCGACGGGGGACCGAACCGAGGCTCACCGGCGGAAGGACGGAGGGAGTCTCGAACTCGCGGATCCGCTGGGAGGCTGAAACGCGGACGGGGACTTCCGAGATCGTGTCAGCTTCGGGATGGCTCAGGATAGGGAACCGCCCCAGAATGACCTTCGGGCACTCCCGGCGCTCGCCGTGACGAATGCCGAAATGCTTTTCTGAGTGAACCTCCCCACATGATAGGCAGACGTCGGCAACCCCCGGCATCGTTCCGATGCCTCCGAAGTAGGCGCCGCTCTCTTGGGTTCGGCTCATGGTACAGGATGATTTGTCGGACTTGATACTTAAACCTCAGGAGCTATTTTGTACAAAATAAAACTAAGTAGGGGGAGGTCGGTATCGAGAGTGGATGGGAGCCCAGACCTACCTTCCGATCGAGATTCTCGACTACGTCGAGACTCACGCTCCTCCTGAAGACTCCCCGTTCGGCGTCAGCCAGCGGGAACTCGCCAAAGTACTGGGGTATCACCCGTGCTCGATGTCGCGTCCCCTGCAGGATTTGGTCCGGGACGGGCTCTTGGGGGTCCGCCGGGCCCCCGTCCGGGACGGGGTTCGCAAGCAGCTGACCTACCGAATCACCGAACAGGGAAGGGGGCGACTCCGCCGAGAGACGAAGGAGGTCCCACTGCTTTCGGGGGAGATGCCCCCCCCTCCCCACCCGTTCCTGGGACGAAAGGTGGAGCTCGTCCAGCTGACGGACATCTCGCGGGAAGGCGGGTCGGTGACCTTTGTGGACGGAGCCCCAGGGATGGGAAAGACTGCGCTCGTCGCCCGACACCTGCGTCGGATCAAGCAGGGACGGATCCCCTTCTGGTTCACGGTTCGCGCCTCCACGTCACCCCGACAGTTCGTCTCCGCCATTTCCCATGCGTTCTCGTTCTTGGGAGCTCAGCAGCTCGCCTACTATTCGCAACTTCCCCGCCCGCCGGTGGCCCGGGAGACGGCGGACCTGATTGCCCGGGCGGTGGGGGACCGTGGACTCGCCGTAGTCGTCGACGACATTCACATGGCCGGCCCGGACATGCGCAAGTTCCTGGAAGAGCTGGTCGGAAGCCTGGTCAAGAAACGAGACCATCAGTTCTACTTTGTTGGACAGGACGCCCCTTTCTTCGAATCGCACACGATCACAACTCGTCGTCTTACGATCGGGGGACTGGACCGTGCTTCCGCCCACGACCTGACCGACCGACAGGGTGGATTGGCCGACCGATTCGAATCCGTGTACCAGTCCACGCTCGGTTCGCCCCTGTTGCTACAGCTCGCAGTTTCCAATCCGGAGATCGAAGCAGATGCGGCCTCCTTGCCGACCGCGGTCGTCCAGCGTCTTCCGATCGAGGAGGTCCGGGCGATCCTGTCGGTGGCCCTGGCCAATGAACCTCTCCCCGCGACGTTCGTGACCGAGGCCGATGGCCTCACCGCGAACCAGATCTCCGAACTGGGACGAATGGGAATCTTGCACCGGACCTTGCAGGGACGGGTGGAGGTGCTCCAGGTTGTACGTACCGCGCTGCTCGCGCGCGTCACTCCCACCGACGAGCGGGCCGCCCACCTTCGTCTCGCAAAATTCTACTCGCGGACCCGTCGGCCCGAAGCGGTCCGGGAGCGGTTCCTTCACCTCGTCGAGGGCCAAGCTTGGAGAGGGGCGGCCCAGCTTCTGGCTCAGCAGGAGCGCGTCGTGCTGCGACTCGGGTACTCTGAGACGCTGCGCAACGCGTTCCGGCATCTCGCCACCGTGCTACCGCGCGGGACGTCCCGAGTGCGGGTGCTCGAAGCCGAAGCAAGTCTCTTGCGAGCTCACTCCGATTACTCGGAAGCTATCGTCTCGCTCCGCCGCGCTGTCTCCGATTCGGTGGATGACCCTCGCTCCGAGTGCGAGAACCTCTTGGCGATTGTGGAGCTTCACATCCGCTTGAGGGATCTCGATCAGGCACGTCGAGACCTGGCCGCCGCGCGAAAGATCGGACCGATCTCTCGTCGACTCCAGGCATATTTTGCCCTGACCGAAGGGCGCCTCGCGGAAACGGAAGGCGACAATCGATCCGCCCAGGAAAAGTACGAGCTGGCCTTTGAGACCGCGCGGCGAACCCGCAACACGGACCTGGCCCTAGAGAGCATTGCCGCCTGGTCGCGTCTGGAGGAACGGCAAACCGGCCCGGAAGAAGCGCTGCGTCTTGTCTCGGCGGCCCTGCCCGAGGCCCGACAGGCGAACCGGCTGGACGTCGTGTTCAACTTGCTCCTCGTCCGAGCCCGGGCCTATGTCCGCATGGGGCAGGACCAACTTGCAGAAGCGGACCTGCGACTGATCCGGGTCGATGCCGAGGCGCTGGGCTATGTCAACCAGCTGGCCCACGCGCTCAGTGGATTGGCGGCGATCGCAGGCACGGAGAAGCGCTGGCCCGAGGCCATCAACTATGCCAAGCAGGCCAGCTCCATCGCGGAGCGTTTGGGGAACGACTTGGTCCTGGGCCACACCTTGGGTGTTCTCTGTTCCGTGGAGTTCCGACAAGCCATGAGCGGAGGTGCGGCGGAACTCTTGGATGACGCGCTACAGCACGGAAACATGAGCGTGGAGGTCCTGGGTCGTATCGCTCCCACCGACTCCCTGGCCCTAGCCCATGCCTATCTTGCGGAACTGTTCGCGTACCGGAAAGACGGCCCGAAGGCCATCGATCATTACCAAGTGGCCCTGGGCATCGCAAACAAGTTGGAAATGGGATGGCTACGCGACATGCTCGTGACAGAACTGGGAGACCAAATCCGAGAACTAGCGACGGACCTACCAATGACAGCTAGCGCTGAAGCTACGTCGGCGAACGTCCCGTAGGGGGCCCGGAGGGACGCTCCCGGCCACGCCCCACGATCTATTGCTGCTCGTTGGATGCGGTTGGGGGGAGAAGCGGCACGAACATCTCGGCGTACACCTCCGTCGTGGTGCCCGGTTTCGGAGGTATTTAATCGGCTCGATTTCACGTCAGTAGAAGCGGGTGGGATATACCGCCCGCATACATGCGGGTGAGTGCGCACTAGAATCAGGATTCTGTTGCGCGCGTACTCGGGTGGGTCACGGACCATTTCTCGGCGGTAGCGGACGAAAAAGGGATCCCTTGCGCATTCGGTGGATCAGCTTCACGTCGTCCACATCGTACCGCGTCTCGGCCCAGGGATCTGCAATGTTGGAATACCCTCGAACCTCCCAGAATCCGGGTTCGTCGTTCCGTACGAACTTCAGTCCCCGCAACCACTTGGCCGACTTGTAAAAGTATCGTTTCGGCACGAGCATCCGCACCGGTCCGCCATGTTCCAAGGGCAGGGGCGTCCCATCCACGGTGTGCGCGACGAGCACGTCGTCGTCCCGCAGGGCTTCGATCGGGAGGGAGGTCGTGAACCCCTGCTCACATTCCATCACGACGAACCGTACGCCATCTCGCGGCGCCACGGCAGCGACGATCGACGCGAACGCGACTCCCGTCCATCGCATGCCGAGTCGCGACCAGGAGGTCACGCAGTGGATATCGCACGTCACGTCCTTCGGCGGCAGTCGGAGCAGGTCGGCGAATGAGAGTACGGCCGGACGCTCGACCTCGCCGTGAACGTTGAGCTTCCAAGTTTCGCGGGTCAGTTCGGTCGGGACGGTTCCGGCGTGGAGCACGGGCCAGCTGTTCGTCCGGACCTGACCCGGGGGCATCCGAGGTCGCGCGTCCATGACCCTACCCCGGACCCGATCGGGCGAACATGCACTACCCGGAGGTTACCCCGGCGACCGCCGGATCTTGACCTGGTCGCCCGTCCAGTCGAACGTGAGGCGGGGGCGTTTCTTCCACCGATTCCGATGGTCCCAGAGCCCTCCGACCAGCAACGGAAGGCCGATCGACGCGTCCACGTGAGCCATCGCCCGCGTCGCCGTCCGCGAAATCTTGCCCCAGGATTGCGCTTCGTCCAGTGTGCTGCCGGAGAGGCCGCCCCAGTGCGGCACGTCCGTGGTGATCTGGAGGGCGTAGAAGTGCCCCTCGCCCTCGCGCCCGAACGCATAGTTGGCCATGACGATGCCATCATTGATCCAATTCTTCGGCGTGCCTCCCCCGATGTAGACCACCGCGGTCCGAGGCGACTGCGAGAGGATCTGGACCAGCTCGTAATTGTCGCGGACGGCGTCGAGGATGAATCGGTCGGAACGAGCTCGATTCGCCTGGTAGTAGAGGGTCAGTCCGATGCCGATCGAGCTGTCGATCAGGGCCGGCGAGAACGTCGGAACGCCCCGACGTGCCGCGGTCGCGAGGAACGACTCGAGGTCGGGAAACTGGGCTCCGAGGAAGCCCAGATACTCGCGGGACGACGCGGGCCGACGAGGAAACTCCTCGGTGATCTTCCCGATGACACGGTCCGTGTCCTCGAACTTGAGCTCGTCGACGTACGTGTCGTAGATCCGGTCCAGGTAGAGGTCCCGCAGACGGACGTCGTCCGCGGCGGGAGTGCCCATCCAGTGCCGTCCTCCGATCGATTGGTACAGGTCCTGGTAGTAGATCGCCCCCGTGGACACCACCACGTCCACCAGACCCCACTCGACGAGGTCCCGGAGCACCCGTCGAAGTCCCGCCGCGATCAGCGGGCCCGAAAGGCCGACCAGGATGGTCGGCCGCTTCGGGTCGGTGAGGGCATTCTCCCACACCTCGAGGCACCGACCGAGGTTCCGGGCCTGGATCGACGTGGATTGGAACTGTTCCAATAGGTCGCCGAGGCCTCCCACCTTCGTGACATCGACCGGTCGTACCGTCTTCTTCAGGAATTCGCGTCGTCGCGCTCGAAGCGGTTCGGTCACGCCTCGCCCAAACTCGTACGGTTCTTAACCGCTCGGAGCCAGAACCCCCCGGAGGGCCAGGCGGAAGGAGAGGGTTAAATGCCTGCGGTTAGCATCGTTTGACCGAGGTACCGGGTGCCGGGATTGCCCACACCGGTTCTTCGCACGCTGCAGGGGCTGGCGGAGAACTCGGGACGTACGCTAGTCATTGCCGGTCCTCCGACGAGCGGAAAGTCTCGGCTGTTGGAGGAGCTGGAAGGGCTTCTGAAGGCGCGGAACGCGCGGGTGATCGAGCTGCGAGGCAGCTACCGCGGGCGATCGATCCCGTACGGGGCTCTGGATGGGCTCCGCTCCGACGAGGGTGGCACGGGCGAGACCCCGATTTCCGAGGAGGAGGGCAATTCCTTGGCGGGGGGAGAATTGCCCGCAGTTCCGATCGCCCCGATTCCCTATCTCGCGGACCGGATGCCACCCCGAAGCCGCCGGAGTCGGGGCGAGCGGCCGAGGACCACGTTTCTGGGCCAACCGGTGCGCGGGCGCTCGGCGAACGAAGGTGACCCGGACGCGTTCTGGTCGGGGATCCTTCCGGAGTTCACCGGCCCGAACGCGCATCCCGTGGCGATCCTGATCGATGACGGCGCGCTATTCGACACCGAGAGCCGCGAGTTCATCGCCTCGCTTTCCAAGCGAGCTCGGTTCCGACCGTTCTTGATCGCGATCGCGCTCGACACCTCGGTGGCCGGCTTCGTTGCGTGGGAGGAAGCGTTCCTCGGGCGCGGCGATGTAGATTGGGTGCGTCTCACCCAGAGCCTGCCCGACCCGCGCGAGGCGCATCGGCTCAAGGCCGTGTACGACGACCTCCCCTCGGTTTCCCAGCGCGTGGTAGGCTACGCCGCGTTGCTCGGGGGCGCGGTAGGCGAGGTGGTGCTCTGTCGGGTCGCCCGCCTGACGTTTCCCCAGCTCGGCGAGGCGCTCTTGCCGGCCACCGGGGTGGGCCTGGTGAAGGTGCAGGAAGGCAAGGTGGTGATGCCCCATCAGGCGTGGATCCCGCTCACTGAGGACCTGATCCCCGAGAAACAGCGCCGGGAGATGCACCTCGAGATCGCGGACGCGCTCTCTGCCCTGTCTCCCGAGCCGAGTCTAGCCCGTCGCACGGAGGTCGCACGGCACTATCTGGCCTGGTTTCCCGGTCCGATGGCACTCCGCCACCTCCTGGAGGCAGCCGAGATCAGCCTACAACTGCTCGCATTCGACTCCGCCGAGGCGTTGCTCGCGGACGCGATCGGTTGCCTGACGGCGCTCCCTCCGGCCGAACGCGACCCGCTCGAGCCCGAGCTTCGTCTCCTGCATGCCCAGGCGTTGTTTTCCGCCGGCCGACTGAGCGACGCCGAGAACGAGGTGCGGGAGGGTCTCGACTGTGCGATCCGTGGGAAGGTCGCCCCCGACACCGTCGCGGAGTGGGTCGAGCCGCTGCTCCTCACCATGCGCGTCGTGGGACCGCGGATGTCGCTCATGACCAACCTGCTCGAGCTCATCGAGCGGAGTCACAACGCGGAACTGGGGGAGGTCGAGGTCCTGCTCGAAGCGTTGGTGGCGGAGTTCCACTACGAGCGCAATCAACCCGACCGGGCACGGGCCGAGTCGGACCGGGCGGCCCAGCTGGCCCGCAAGCTTCCCAGCCAGCACATCCAAGCGCTCGCCCTGCTCGCCGTCGGGCTATCCCGGATCGAGGGAAGCCCGGAGGAACAGGAGTTGGCCGAGCGATTCCTGAGCGCCGCGCGGACGCTGCTCGGGAGCTCGCGACGCTGGGAACTGGACGCCCTGGCCGAGGACTTGGAGGCACGTCTGCTCGAGGTGCGGGGGGATCTGGCGAAGGCCCGGGAACTGCGCGAGCGCAGCCTCCCGATGCTCCAGCGAGCGAAGCTGCCGGCCCTCGAGATCTACCAGCAGCTGGGCATCGCCGAGATCCAGCTCAATCGCGAGAGCCCCCGGGGCGTGGATGGGGTCCTCGACCGCGCGCGCCGGATAACCGAAATGCTCCATCTCCTGCCGCCGTCTCCCACGCTGCTCTGGCTCTGGCTGCTGGAAGGACGAAGCCTAGCGATCGCCGACTCCGTCGAAGGCGCACGGGAACGCTGGGAGGCGATCGTCGACGAGCCACCGCTGGACTGCCTTCCTCGCGTGAAGGCCGAAGTCCTCGTACGGCTCGCGCTGCTCGAGTACGCCGTAGGTCACGGAGAACGCGGCCGGGAGCTTTCGCAGCGGCTCGAAGCCTCCGAGCTCCGCTCGGCGCTCCCTACCGGGTGGGCATCGTGGCTGCCCGACTTGGAGCGCATGGCGCCCGAGAGCAACCGGGGGGGCGGGCCGCTCCCCCCGCCGGCGCCGTCAGAGCGGCGTCGCGACAGCCAGCGTCGGGAACGCGTTCGGCGCGAGCCCGTAGCCGATCGTTAGCGCTCCGACGATGAGAAGGACGACCACCACGACCCGGTTCAGTAGGCGCGCCGGGATCCGATCCCCGATCGTCCGGCCGAGGTAAACGTTCCACGTGGAAACCGCGATCAGGGCGGCCGAACCGGCAAGAAACACCGTCAGCCAACCCCAGTTCGCGACGAACAGGATCTCGAAGATCATCGTGTCGTCGCCCAGCTCGAGCAGGAAGATCGTGACGAACGCGGCCACGAGCGCCGAATGGAAGTTCTGGCGAAGATGCGGAGATTCCTCCCCTTCCACGTGGAAGTAGACCCAGATCGCGTACCCGACCAGGAAGATGCCCCCGCCGACGCGGACGAGGCCGATCCGGCCCGGACCCAAGGCGTTGACGAGGGCGGCGCCGACCGAAACGGACAGGGCCGACGTGAGGAGGAAGGCGATCGTGGCCCCCGCCCAGCTCGCGTAGGCGTGCGAGCGGCTCGCGAACGCGATGAGCGCGAAGCTCGTGCGGTCGAACAGCTCGAGGCCCGCGATCACCAGAAAAACGATGAGGAACCCGGTCGCGATCCCGAAGTCCACGGTTGGTCCCGCCCGCTACGCGAGGTGACGCAGGAAGTCATCCACCTGCCGGTCGCAGTAGGTGCACGTGAGGACGACCGGCCGCCGCTGGGTCACCTCGAACTCGCTCTCGACGGGCTCGGACTGGTTGGAGATGCAGTTCGAGTTCGGACACCGCAGCACCCCGACGATCCGTTCGGGCAGGTCGACCGGCCGCTTCTCGCGCACCTTGAAGTCTCGGATGATCGAGATCGTGGCGGTCGGGGTGACCAACGCGATCGCGTTGACCTTTCGGGGGGAGAGCTCCATGTTCTCGACCTTCACGATGTCCTTCCAGCCGAGCTTGTTGCTGCGCACGTGCAACGCCACGCTGACGGTCGAATCTTTGTCGAGGTTCTGCACCCCGATGATCCGCAGCACTTCGAGCGCGAGCCCGTTCGCGATGTGGTCGATGACCGTGCCGTTCTTGATCGGAGTGATCTTGAGCTCGCGGACGGCCATCTACGTCTCCTTCTTCCGTGTCCCGAGGATCGCATCGAGCAGGGCCATTCGAACCGGGACGGCGAGGAACGCTTGACGGAAGTAGACGGCGTGCGGCGTGTCGTCGACCTCCGGGGCGATCTCCCCGGCCCGGGGCAGGGGATGCATCACGGCCAGACGGGGTTTGGCATCGCGCAGCACGGCCGCATCGATCCGGTACGATCCGGCCACCTTGCGGTACTCCGCCTCGTCCCCGAATCGCTCCTTCTGGATGCGGGTCACATAGAGTACGTCCGCGCCGCGGATCGCCTGGTGGAGGTCCGATTCCTCCACGATCTTTCCTCCCATGTGCTCGAGCCGGCTGCGGGCCTGGTCCGGAAGCCCGAGGCTGGGCGGGGCGCAGAGCACCAGCTCGCACCCGAACATCGCGAGGGCATGGGCGAGCGAATGGACCGTACGACCGTACTTCAGGTCCCCCAACAGCACAACGCGCAGTCCGCTCAACGTCCCGAAGGCTTCCTGCATCGTCGCGAGGTCAAGGAGCGTCTGCGTTGGATGCTGTCCGGCGCCGTCTCCGGCGTTGAGCACGGGTCGGTCCGAGGCCCGGGCGGCCAGCCGGGCCGACCCCTCGTTCGGGTGGCGGATGACGATCGCGTCGGCGTAGGAGCTGAGCATGCGGATCGTGTCGTGCAGGCTCTCGCCCTTGCGCATCGAAGTGACCGAGGCGTCGGCGATGGTGATGCAGCTGCCCCCGAGCCGTTGCACGGCGGCCTCGAACGACAAGCGGGTCCGGGTCGACGGTTCGAAGAACGCCATCGCCACGATCTTGTCGGAGAGCGGATGCGTCGATTTCGTCCCCTCGGCGTAGGGGATCATCTTGCGCGACGCCGCTAGGATCTCCTCGATCTCCTCCCGCGAAAGGTCTCGGATGGAGATCAGGTCTCGACCGTGCAACGACATCCGGGCCGCGCAAGGAGGCTCCCGTTTAAGCCCTTATCTCCGGCGCACCGGGTACCGCAGCTTGGAGAATGGCGGCCGGGCGGGGCGGAGTGGACCCGAGGAAACCCCTAAGCCTCCGGCGGTTCGGGAGGATCGCCGTGCCCGCCTCCCCGTGGTCGTGGAAGACGCGATTCCTGTTCCTCGTGATGGTGTGCGTATGGGGAATGAACTACCTGTTCGTGAACGTCGGTCTCGCGTACGCGAGCTCGCTCTGGCTCGCGTCGTTGCGCTCGAGCATCGGGGCCCTGGCGGTCGTAGCGCTGATGACGCCGTTGCATTCCTGGGGTCAGCTCGACTCCCGGGGTCGTCGCGACGCGCTGATCCTCGGACTCCCCAACACGACGTTCTTCTTCGTGCTGTGGTTCATTGCGGCCCGCACCGTCCTCCCCGGAATCGCGGCGACCTTGATCTACACCTTCCCGCTCTGGGTCGCGCTCCTTTCCGCTCCGGTACTCGGTCACCGACTCCGGGGTCGCCACTGGGTCTCGGTCGTCGTCGGATTCGTCGGGGTGGCGCTGGTATCCGAGGCCTGGATGATCGTCACCGCTTCGTCGTCGCCCGTCGCAGTCCTCGAACTGCTGGGAGCCGCGATCTCTTGGGCGGTCGGGACGGTCGTGTTCCAGCGGCGATTCCATCGAACTCAGATGCTCGAGGCCAACGCCTTCCAGCTGATCGGAGGCAGCGTGGGTATTCTCGCGTTGACTCTACTCTTCGCTCCGCTCCCCCTCCCTTCGGTGACCCCCGTCCTCGTTGGAACCGCACTTTGGCTTGGAGTCGTTGGGACAGCGGTAGCGTACACCATCTGGTTCAACTTGCTCGGACGTACGCGGGCGGCGACCGTTTCCGCCTACCTCTTCCTCGTCCCCGTGGTCGCTCTCACGGCGTCGGCGTTCTTCTTTGGGGAGCGACTCGCCCCGCTTCAGGTGCTGGGGGTCGGGCTCGTCCTTCTCAGCATTTACGGGGTCGGTCGCACGCCGGTACCCGAACCGCTTTCCTCGGACGCCGTCCCGCCGCCGCCCGAGTGAACGGCGTATAGACTTGACCGGAGGGTGGGATCCGACGAGACTATTCGAAGTCCAGAGGAACCGGGGTTCCCAGCCCAAGAGCTCGCGCTCTTGGGCCGGCGGTCCGTCAGTCTCCTGACGGGCCGGCCAGGTCGTGGTTGTAAGCCCCATTCTGTTCCAGGCAGCATTCGACTGCGCGCTCTCCTCGACGGTCAGGGAAACTCCTCATCCCGTCGGTCAGGGCTTGCTCCCGGGGAGTCGGCCGTTTCACCATATCCCGATGGAGTCTCCGGTGCACCACCTTCACCGTCCCATCGGGCTGTGTCGTTTCTGCTCCGGAGCTCAGACTCTCGCCTGTCGGGCTCCCACCCGACCCCGTGTTTCCCGGAGTGGGGACTTTCCTCAGCGGCCGGCCGTTGCCGACTCGGACCACCGTCAGCTGCCCTCCACCTCCTGGCAGCAGGAGCCAGGAGGACGGGCCCGAAAAGTCTGTCGCACCCCGTTTAGGGCTCGGGGCGGAAGGAACGGAGACGAGCGAAACGTCCGTGGGCAGGATGAGCGGCGGACGCGCTGCCTGAGTGAAATCGAAGAAGCAGGAGAGATTGTTCGCGCTGCCCACTCGGGAAGAAAGCGGCGGGAGTCCCCAGTTCGTGTCGATGAAGTTCAACACCGACGCGGAATCGACGGGCGTGGAACAGACCTTTCCCGCGGGGGTCCAGGGGGAGATGACCAGGAAGGGCACCCGGAAGCCGTCCCGGCCGGTCGAAGTCATCGGAGGCGCGACAGGGTCCCAGAAACCCCCGTTCTCGTCGAAGAAGACCAGGATTGCCGAGGAGTTCCCGACGGGGCTCTCCAGGATCGTGTTGATCGTCGCCACGGTCCACGCTTCGCCGACCGTCACGTCAGCAGGGGGGTGCTCGCTGTAGGTGAGACTGTTGGACGGGTCCAGGTAGACGACGGAGGGGGGGGTCGCGCTCGAGAGCTGAGCGGTGAGGCCGGCGTCCGAGGTGATGCGAGCCGAGCTGCACGGGTCGGAGGTCAGCGATGGAAACCACAGCGGTGCGAGCACGAAGGCCGGCCCGTCGAAGTCGTACTCCCAGGGTAGATTGTTCGAGGTCAGTTGCCCGAGAATGGTCGGATGGTCGGTCACGTCGGACGGGGGAACGGTGTCCACATTCCAGCTCCCAGCATACGCACTGATGTCGAACACACGGTTCGGGTTCGTGGGCCCAAGAACGCCGGTGAAGAACTCGTCGCCCACGGTGAAGTTGTGCGCATACTCGTAGTACGCCGGAATCTGGCGCGCTGTGTAGTACCCCACCGCGTCCATGGCGTTCGCGTAACCGATCGCATTCGCCTGCGCCACGAACTCGTTGTTCCGACCCCCGTTGTAATCGGCGAGGTCGGACGCAGCGTCGTGTGGGAGATCCCCGGTCGTGCTACCGGACAAAGGAAAAGGATGGACCACGGCCGAGCCGTTGTACGTGACCGGGAGCGACCCGTTCGGAGGGTTGCCCACCACCCCGGAGAGATTGCCGAAGTAGTTCTCGAAGGCGTGGTTCTCTTTCACGAGGACGAAGAGATGCTTGATCGGCGTAGTAGTGGTCGGTTGAGACTGCCACGTCCGCTGACAACCGACGGGTCCCGAGGAGGGCGCCCCCGGAGCCCAGAATGTCGCGACGACGACCAACGTCACGATCGCGACCGTGCTGACGACGCCGAGAACAAGGGCGAGGCGGCGCGTTACGGAAGGGCCGGACGTGCCGGGCCGGTCCGTGTTCGATGAGAACGGCCCCGACATCGGCGGTTTCGACCTCTCCCGTCGCTCTCCCAAGAACCCGGATGGAGGATAAACCCGTTCGAAGGACCCCAAGGCCGAAATGCCTGCGTGGGGTCGGTCCAGGGATGCCCACCCCCACGCAACGTCGCGCCGGTCCACTTCCGACCGACGGAACGGTAGCCGGTCCCGCACTGATACCCTGTCTGCTTCTGAAGGCCGGGGAGGTCTATCGTCCGGGGCCGGACGGGCCCGTCCCAGCTCACACCAGTTCCGGGGGGGGCTTCGACCCGTTTGACGTCGTCGATCGATTGGTTCCGGACCATGCGCTGCTCTACGTGGTCGACTTGGACGGGATCGACCGAGGGGACCCCCAGCTCGACTACATCCAGGAGATCTCGCGCGACATCACGCTCTGGGTCGACGCCGGGGTCCGGACCGCCGACCAGGCGATCGATGTCCTGGTGGCCGGTGCGCGACGAGTCGTTCTGTCGAGCGCCTACCTGCGGGGCCTGCGGCAAGTCTCTCGGGCCTGGAAGTTGAGCACGGAGCTGGTCTTCGAGCTGGAAATGGCCGGACCTCATCTGGGACCCTCGGCGGCGGACTGGGGGACCGACGACCCCGTAGAGCTTGCGCGGACGGTTCGTGCTGCCGGTCCGGACCATCTTGTGGTCTCCCCGAGAGAGGTCGAGCCCGACTGGGGCATCGTCCGGTCGATCGCCGCGCTGGGTCCCACTTGGGTCGACGGCTCATTCTCCGTGACCGAGGCCCCACGCCTTACGGAAGCGGGGGCCACGGGAGGCATCTTTCACCTCGACGACCTCTTCACCCACTGGGAAGATTAGGTGGGAGCGACTTCGCCGGTAGCCAAGACAGTCCTCGACGCGCGATGATGAGAACTAGAACCAGCTGACACATGATGAGTGATGGGCGAGCTGAGCGCGTCTCGAAACGATTCCCCGGGCGGGCGACAAAGATAGGCCGCGACGACTCCGCCGAACGCCTACAGAGCGCCCTCGCTCGGTTCTCCCGATGAACTCCATCGGAGAAGCCTTTTTGGGGAGCGGGACGGTCGAGGCGGCGGGGCGAGCATGACGGAGGGAGCGCACATCGCCGTTTCGCTCCCGGACGGACGACAGGTCGATGTGGTCCGAGGAACCCCGGCCGGTGAGGTGTTGAAACGCTGGAATCCGGAGAGTGCCTCGTCGTTCCTCGCCGCGCTGTGGGACGGGCAACCGGTCGACCTGGCCACTCCGCTCCAGAACGATGGAGCGCTGGCTCCGCTCTCGTTCAGCGACCGGGCCGGCCGAGAGATCCTGCAGCACTCCTCGGCGCACCTCGTCGCGAAGGGCCTGGTCGAAACGATACCGGGAGCGAAACCGACGGTGGGGCCTCCGACCGAGGACGGCTTCTATTATGATTTCGACGTCCGGCCCTTGACGCCGGAGGACATCGAGGCCGTTCGCGAAGCGATCCGGCGGTCGGTGAACGCGCGAGAACCGTTCCATCGTAGGGAGGTAACGAAGGAGGAAGCGCTCCGTTTCTTCAGTTCGAACCCGTACAAGCTTCGCTACATTTCCGAGGTGCCCGAGGGAGAGCCCGTTTCGGTCTACGATACCGGCACCTTCACCGACCTCTGTCGAGGCCCCCACGTTCCCGACACGCACTGGCTCGAGGGCGTCCACATCCTCGGTTTCTCTGCCATCACTCCGGACGCGCCGGGCGCCGCGCCGTTGCAGCGGGTCCGAGGGCTAGGGTTCCCGACGCGAAAGGAGCTCGAGGCACACCTCGCCCTTCGCGCCGAGGCAGAGGCGCGGGACCACCGGGTGATCGGGGCGCGACAGGAGTGGTTCCTGTTTGTCGACGAGGCGCCGGGATTCCCGTTCTGGCTGCCGAAAGGGATGGTCATCGTGCGCGAACTCGAGAAGTTCGTGACCGAGCACCTCAAGGAGGCCGGGTACGCCGAGATACGAACCCCGCTATTGTTCGCGCAGTCCGTTTACGAGACGAGCGGGCATTGGGAACACTATCGAGAGAACATGTTCCTGTCGACGGTGGACGACCGCGTGTTCGGTTGGAAACCGATGAACTGTCCGGGGTCGATGCTCCTCTTCCGCTCCCGGGCTCGTAGTTACCGAGAACTCCCGCTGCGCTGGGCGGAGTTCGCCCCCCTGCACCGGCTCGAGGCGAGCGGCACCCTCCATGGGCTGACCCGCGTGCGCGAGCTCGTCCAGGACGACGCGCACATCTTCCTGACCGAGGACCAGGTGGCGGACGAGGTCCGGGTCCTGTTGGAATGGATCCGGCAAGCGTTCTCGACCTTCCGGCTGCAGTGGTCGTACGAACTCTCCACCCGGCCGGCGAAGTTCCTCGGCGATCCGGCGCTCTGGGACCGGGCCGAGGCCCTTCTCGAACGACTCCTGAAGGAGTCGAAGGTCGAGTACCGGGTCTCCCCCGGGGAGGGAGCGTTCTACGGACCCAAGATCGATATCCATGTCCGGGACTCGCTGGGACGGCCCTGGCAGACCGGCACGATCCAGGTCGATTACCAGATCCCGCTCCGATTCGGTCTCGAGTACCAGGGTCCCGACGGCCAGCTGCACACCCCGGTCGTGGTCCACCGCACGATCCTCGGCACGTGGGAGCGGTTTCTGGGCGTCTTTATCGAGCACTGCGCCGGTCGACTTCCGCCGTGGCTCTCCCCCGTGCAGGCCCGGATCCTTCCGGTCACCGAGCATCACCGGGACGGCGCCGCGGGCCTGGCCGAGGAGCTGCGTGCGGCCGGAGTTCGCACCGAGCTCGCCGGCACCGAGGAGTCGCTATCGAAGCGGGTGCGCACCGCCGAGCTCGACCGCATCCCGTACGTCCTGGTGGTCGGCGACCGGGAGATCGCCGACGGGACGGTCGCGGTCCGGGTCCGGGGGACCAAGGAGAATCGTTCCATGTCCCGGGCCGAATTCCTCGCGCACGTCAGCGAGCGGATCCGACGCCGCGAGTTCGACCCTTAGAGGCGCTGGGAACCGCGTCGACGTCGAGCCTCGATGCGCGCGTCGAGGTAGAGCGTCTCGAGCTGGGAGGAATCGACCTGGTGGGCGGAACGCAGGTGCTCGCGCATTCGGACCAGTTCGATCGGGTCGCCACACACCTTGCATGCGACGCGCGTCCGACGCTCGGAGGAGTCCCGGGAGCCGCTCGGCTGCACGGCCAGTACCTTACTTCATGCGGTATAGAATCGTTGGGGACCTCCGGCACCCGCCCCTCCCCCGAGTAGGGCGGTCGGCAAAGTTTATCTATGAATTCCCTTGAGCGGCCTCAGATTTCGGGGCGCCAAGAATGAGTCTCTCGAACGGCCAGCTGGAACTTCTGATCTTCGTGGCGGCCGCGGCGGGGCTGCTCTACGCGGCCGTCCAGACCGTCCTGCTCCTCCGAGAGGATGAGGGGGACGAGCGCATGCGCGAGATCGCCGCGGCGATCCGCGAGGGTGCGGTCGCGTTCCTGCGCCGCGAGTACACGTTCGTGTTCGTGGTCGCGATCGTACTGGCTGTCATCATCGCGTTCGCCTTCGGCATCACCGGCAACGGCGCGTACCTCGCGGTCGGGTTCATCTTTGGAGTGGCGGGAAGCGCCCTGGCGGGCGCCGTCGGCATGCTGGTCAGTATCCGGGCGAACGTGCGGACCGCCGCCCACGCACGCCGCGGGAACCTCGGCGCGACCCTCAGCTACGCGTTCCGCGGCGGCAGCGTCACCGGAATGTCGGTGGCGAGCCTCGCCCTGCTCGAGCTGGTCGGATTCTACTGGGCGTTCAACGGCAACGTCCTCAACATGGTCGGGGTCCTCTTTGGCGCCTCCCTGATGAGCCTGTTCGCGCGGGTCGGAGGCGGGATCTACACGAAAGGGGCGGACGTCGGCACGGACCTCGTCGGAAAGGTGGAGGCCGGCATCCCCGAGGACGACCCCCGGAACCCCGGCGTCATCGCCGACAACGTGGGGGACAACGTCGGCGACTGCGCGGGCATGGCGGCCGACCTGTTCGAGACGTACGTGGTCACGGCCCTCTCGGCCATGTTGCTCGCGTACCTCATCGGCAACATCGCGACCGCGACTCCCCTGCTCTCTCTCTTCCCGAACGCGATCCTGTTCCCGCTCCTCGTCTGCGCCTGGGCGATCGTGGCGACGATCATCGGCACGTTGTTCGTCCGCATGCGCGCCAAGGGCACGATCATGGGCGCGTTGTACCAGGGACTCGGCGCGACCACCGCGGTCGGTCTGATCGGACTGTATCTGCTCGACTACTACTTCATGTCCGGCAACCTCGGCATCTTCGTCGCGACCGCGGTCGGCTTGATCGTGATGATCCTGATCGTCGTCGTGACCGACTACTACACGAGCGCCAGTTACCGCCCCGTGCACAAGATCGCCGAGGCGGCCCAGGCCGGAGCCGGACCGACGGTCATCAGCGGCCTCTCGGTCGGACTCGAATCGACCTGGGTTCCGGGTCTCGTGATCGTCACCGGCACTCTTGTAGCCTACGCCGCGGCTGGATGGTACAACGGCTTCTCGACGAGCCACAGTCCCGATGCCTACCTGGGACTGTATGGGATCGGGCTCGCGGCGGCCAGCATGCTCTCCGTGACCGGCATGATCATCTCGATCGACGCGTTCGGACCGATCACCGACAATGCGGGCGGGATCGCGGAGATGGCCAAGCTCCCCGAGGCCGCCCGCGCCATCACCGACCCGCTCGACGCGGTCGGGAACACGACGAAGGCGATCACGAAGGGATACGCCATCGGCTCCGCGATCCTGGCCGCCCTCGCTCTGTTCGCGGCCTACACCTTCGCCGCGGCGGCCCAGTGGGGCCAGCCGTGGGGGACGTTCACGGCTCTGCTGACCCTTTCCCAGCCGCTGGTCCTCGCCGGCCTCGTCATCGGTGCCCTCCTGCCCTTCTTCTTCACTTCGTTCCTGATGAACGCGGTGGGCGTCGCGGCCGAAAAGATGGTGTTCGAGATCCGTCGCCAGTTCCGTGAGATCCCCGGGATCCTCGAAGGGACGGCGAAACCGGACTACGGCAAGTGCGTCGACATCGTCACCCTCACCGCTCTGCAGCAGCTGGCCGTCCCGGCGATCATCGCAGTGGCGACCCCCCTCGCGGTCGGGTTCATCCTGGGGCCGGTCGCGCTGGCGGGCCTGTTGCTCGGTACTATCATCTCCGGCTTCCCGCTCGCCATCACGATGACGACCGGCGGGGCCGCCTGGGACAACGGCAAGAAGTACATCGAGAGCGGCCACTTCGGCGGGAAGCGCTCGGAGGCGCACAAGGCGGCGGTGGTCGGCGATACCGTCGGCGACGCCACCAAGGACACCGCGGGCCCGGCGATCAACCCGCTGATCAAGGTCGTGAACACGATATCGATCCTGTTCATTGCGCTCATCGTGGCCCACTCGGTGATCGGGATCTAGGCGTTCCACGCGCACTCCGCTACCGACCGGTCGCGGATTTGATATGGGTCGGGGTGGTTGGCGGGCTAGAGGTGCCAATCATGTGCGACACCTGTGGGTGCAAGTCGAAGAAGAAGCCGTAGGGTTTTCGTCCTCCGGCGTCGTCTACCGGAGGGCCGCGAGCGCCCCGGCCGCAACCCGTTCATGACCCCGTCGTGGGCCGGGAACCCCTTCTCCGCCGCCGGCTGGTTTCTATTTCCGTCCCGTCGGCCTGCGACCTAAGGTGTTCGACCTCACCGGCTCGGTCGTCCTCGTCACGGGTGGTTCCCGGGGGATCGGTCGCGCCATCACGCTCGAGTTGGCCCGGGGCGGCGCGCACGTCATCGTTCATTGTCGTTCCGACCTCACTCGGGCCGAGGCGGTAGCGACCGAGGCCCGGACGTTGCGGGTCGAGTCGACGACCGTTCGTGCGGATGTGGCGGACCGCGCGGCGCTGGCGCGCATGGTCGGTGAAGCGGGAGATTGGAAGGGTCACCTCGACGGGCTCGTCACCTCGGCCGGTATCTATCGGGGCGACCCGTTCGAGCAAGTGACCGGGACCGAATGGGACGAGGTCATTCGGACCGACCTGGAAGGAACGTTCCGCTCGGTGCAGTCCGCGCTTCCCTACCTGCGACGCAGCGAGCGCCCGGCCGTGGTCACGGTCTCCTCCGTCCTCGGAGCGCACGCCGCCGAGGGAGGCGCTCCCTACCAGATGGCCAAGGCCGCCATCGAGCAACTGACCCGGGCACTCGCCCTCGAACTCGCACCCAAGATACGGGTCAACTGCGTGGCGCCAGGATTCATCCGGACGGACATGAATCGAGGCGGCCACGAAGACCCGGTGTTCCATCGGAAGGTCGCCCGCGCGACGCCGCTCGGTCGCTGGGGCGAAGCGGAGGACGTGGCACCCGCGGTGCGCTACCTCCTGAGCCGGGAAGCGGACTGGGTCACCGGACTGGTCTTGGGCGTGGACGGGGGGATCGCGCTCCGATGAACCCCGACGAGCCGAGCACCGCCCACGTCGCCCTCGTCACGGGGGCGTCCCGAGGGATCGGCCGGGCGATCGCGATGACGTTGGCCGGCGCCGGATGGGACATCGCGTTCAGTTACCTGAAGGACAACGCATCAGCTCGCACGGTTGCCGAGGCCATTCGGGGACTCGGACGCCGGTCGTGCTCCTACCAAAGCGACGCGGCCCGCTCCGAAGAGGCCGAGCGCTTGGTCGAGAACGCCCGTCGCGACCTGGGACGGATCGACGTGCTGGTGGCCAACGCCGGGATCGCGGGCGCCACGGGGTGGGAAGACCTTTCCTTGGAGGAATGGCGACGCGGGTTGGAGACGAATCTCCTCGGGCCGTATTGGATAGTGCGCGCGGCGGCCGCCGAACTCAAGCGACGGCGCGGGAACGTGGTCCTGGTCGCGTCGATCGCCGGCCTCAGTGCCTACCCGGAGGAACTCGCCTATTCGGCGGCGAAGGCCGGGGTGCTTTCGCTGTCACGTAGTCTGGCGCTCGCGCTGGCTCCCGAAGTACGCGTCAACGCCGTGGCCCCGGGTTGGGTGCGGACAGACATGACCGCGGACCTGTACTCCCATCCGAAAGCGCGCCGGGCGATCGAGCGAGGGATCCCACGGGGTCGATGGGGCGAACCCGAGGACGTCGCGCACGCCGTCCTGTTCCTCGCCTCCGACGGGGCGCGGTTCATCACCGGTGAAACGCTGGTGGTCGATGGGGGAGACCTGAACGTCTGGCGGATGGGATTCGACCGGGACGATCAGGCATAGTGGCTGAGGCTCGTGCGTTCCTTGCGTGTAGCGTCGTGCTGTTCGCCCCGCTCCTCGCGCCGTCGCTCCTTCTCGCACTCCTCTTCGGAGACCCACCGGAACTGAACGTCCTCGGGGTGGTCGTGGGCGACGAACGCGCCCGCCTCGAACGCGCTCGACAAGAGCTCCTCGAGATTGTCGGCGTCGTTGCCCTCGAGGTGGCCGGCGGTCCGCCAGTACCAGTCGGGCGCCTTCCCCGAGGCCTGGAGGTACTCCGTGATCAGGTCGTAGATCGAACTGCGCTCATCGGAAAGGCGCACGTGTAAGTGCCGGTCCTTTTCGGGCGTCCCGGCCGCCTCGGGGGCTGTCATCGGCGGCCGATGGGCTCACTCGCTATAACGGCTCGGCCCCGCGCGTGCCGCCACCAACCCTTCAAGAAGGAACGCGGCTTGGGGAAGGCCGCCGTGATGGGAGCTGACCTCAGCCCGACCTCGCCGATCTACTCAGGTCCGGGGGAACAGCAGCGCAATGCGCGCTACGCCTACCTCGTGGGACGACTGCGCAACCGCCAGATGACGATGGAGGAGGCGACCGAGCTCTTCGGACTGATGCAGGGGATGCTGCGTCAAGGAGAGGTCGCTCGTCAGGCTCTCATGCGGATGCCGGCGGCTCCCTCCTCCGCGGGCGCTCGGCCACGGCCCGTCCCCCCGCCGCCCGGCACCCCCGTGGGCTCGGCGTCCGATGACTTCTTCCTGCTGGGGATCCTGGCCATGGGCGCGGGGGCCGGCCTTCTCGCCGCGATGACCAAGCGCCTGCAGGACATGACGCCCCCCACTTCCCCCGAAGGGCGCGCGCGCTCCGACAAGGGCGCTTCGACCCGGTAGGGGGAGCGGATGGATCCCGACCGGTTCGTTTTCGCTCACCTCGCCGATGCGCACGTCGGGGCCTGGCCCCGCGACCCGGCGGTGCGGGCCGCGTTGCGGTCGAGCCTATTGACGGCGCTCGAGGTGGTCGAACAGCGCGATGCGGAATTCCTCCTGATCTCCGGCGACTTGTTCCACACCCCGGTCCCCGACCCGGCCGAGGTCGCGCCGGTGGCGGCGGCGCTCAAGCGTCTGGTCGACGCTGGCCGACGGATCTACCTGATCTACGGTTCGCATGATTACGTGGCGCACCGCACGAGCTGGCTCGACGTCCTCGCCGAGACCGGGGTCTTCGTCAAGGTGGCGCCCGAGGCGGTCCGCAACGAGGGAACCCGGTGGACCCTGCCGTTCCTGATCGACGAACCGACCGGCGCGCGGATCGCCGGTATCTCCGGACGTTCCCACGGGCTCGACCGGGAATACTTCCGCGAGGTGGACTCCGAGGCGTTCCGGGCCGAGCCCGGGTTCAAGGTCTTCCAGTTCCACGCGGCGGTGGAGGAGTACCTGCCGGAATCGCTGCGCGCGCACATCCACGGGATACGGAAGGACGACCTGCCCTTCGGCTGCCAGTACTACGCCGGCGGTCACATTCACTACTCGTACGAAGGAGAGGGACCGGGGGGCGGCCTCTTGGTCAACCCCGGCGCGGTGTTCGGGACGAGCCGGACCGACCTCGAGAACGGCCAGGCCGGACGGACCCACCAAGGGGTCGTCCTGGTGCACGTCGACCACGGCCGCGCGAGCGCGGAGTACGTCGACACGGCGCCCCGGGATACGGTGCGTTTGGTGGACGTCGATGTAACGGGCAAGACGGCCGAACAGGCGCGGGTCGAGCTGCGCGAGCGACTCGAACGCGAGGCCACGCCCGGCACGCTCGTGTTCCCACGGGTCCACGGCGAGCTGTCCGATGGGGGCGTCGCCAGCCTGACGCTCGCCGAGGTAGCGCGAAGCGTCGGCAAGGACGCGGGCTCGATCCACTGGGATATTCGCGACCTGGTTCCCGCACCGACCGACGGTGCCCCGCTGTCCAGCGAGAGCGATATCGAAGCGAGCGCGGTGGCGCGCCTGCTCTCGGAGACCGGATTCGGCGCGCCCTGGCCGCCCGGACCCGACGGGGAGGCCCAAGTGCGGCAGCTCCTTCGAGAGCTGGGGTTGCCGCAGTCCGAAGGCGAGTCGCGCCAGGACTACTCCAGCGCCCGTATCGGGAGCGCGCGTCGACTCCTCGGCCTGCGCAGCGACGAGGCGTCCTAGGGCCGGTCCTCCATGCAGCTGCGACAACTCCGCGTTCGCAACATTCGTAGCTACGAGTCCGCCCAGATCGCTTTCCCGCCGGGAACTACCCTCATCTCCGGCGACGTCGGCGCGGGCAAGACCAGTCTGCTCTACGCCGTCGAGATGGCCCTGTTCGGGGTCGCCGAGGTGGATGCGGCGTTCCTGGTTCGACACGGCGCCCCGCACGCGGAGGTCGAGGTCGAGTTCGAGGACTCCGACCATCGGTACAGCGTGCGCCGCCGCTTCCGGCGGGTGCGCCGCAAAGGCAAGGAGACCTTCGAGCCCGAGAAGATCGGCTTCACCGTCGACGGGGAGCAGACGAGCTACTCGGCGACCGAGCTGCGACAGCGGGTCATCGAGCTGCTGGGCTTCCCGGACAACCCGAGCCCTCAGGCGCATTCCGACCTGTGGCGCTGGGCCGTCTATGTTCCGCAGGAAAAGATGCGGGACATCCTCGCCGCCCGAGCCCAGGACCGGCTGGAAACCGTACGCAAAGCCCTCGGGGTCGAGCGGTACCGAACCGCCGCGGAGAACGCTCAGGAACTCGCGGCCGACCTGAAGCGCAGCTCGGCCGGGCGTCGCGCCGAGGCCGAGCGCCTGCAACACTACGACCGCGAGCACGCCGACTGGACGGCCGAGGCCGACCGCCTTCACCTGGAACGCGGCCGGCTCGCCGACGCGATCTCCGAGCGGGACGCCTCGGTCGGCTCCGCACGCTCCCGGCGCGCGGAGGCGGACGCCGCGGTGCGCCAAGCCGAATCCGTCCAGGGCGTGCTCGACAGCCTGCGTCGGGAGCACCAGACGGACGTCCGGACCTTGGAGGGGGCTACGCGGGAGCGCGCGGAGCGTCTCGCGGAGATAGAACGGCGTCGGAGCGAGGCCGAGGCGGCACGGAACGACTCCGAAGACCTGTTGTCGCGCGAGAACGCCCGGCTCGAGGCCGAGGCGACACGAAACGAGGAACGAAGCCAGCTCGACGCGCATGCGGCTCGATTGAGGGAGTTGACCGCGGCCCGTACCGAGGCCGTGGGAGCGACGCGCCGGCTTTCGGAGCTGCGGGCAGTTGGCGAACGAGCGGCGCGCGAGCTCTCGGATGTCCAGCACCAGCTCGATTTGGTCCGAGCCGAGGGACCGGGCCGAGAGCCACTCGCTCCGACCGCCACGACCTTGGCCGCGCTGGACGCGAGCCTCGTGGCCGCGCGCGACGCCGAGCGGGCGACCGTGCGCGACTTGACGAAAGCCCAGAGTGCCTTTTCCGAACTCGACGAGCTTCTCGCCGCCGGGGTCTGTCCCCGCTGCCATCAGGCGGTCCACTCGGACGAGTTCCAGCCCCATCGGGCGGAAGCCCAGGCCGCGTCCCGCGCCGCGGAGGACGCTCACCGTGCCGCGGTCACCGAACGGACCCGGCTTGAGGAGGAACGACGGGCACGGGAACGCTATGAGCGCGCCCACGAACGGTGGGCCGAGCTAGAGAAGCGACGCGCTCTGACCGAGTCCGCCCTCGACAGGGCCACGGCCGCGGCCGAGTCGGCGGTCGACTCGGTGCGTCAGTCCGAGGAGTCCCGCGCGCAGGCCGACCGCCGTCTCCGCGCCCTCGAACCCGCCGAAGTCGAAGGCGTCCGGCTGAGGGAAAGCGTCGCACGGTCCGAGCGCCGACTCGCCGTGCTCACCGAAGAGGTCGATCGGTCCCGCCGCGCCGCCGAGCTGGTCCGCACCGCCACCGCGGCCCGGGAGTCGATGACCTCCGAGGTGCAACGCAGGGACAAGGATCTCGATCTGTTGCGTCGCCGCATTGAAGACCGCCAGGGCCGAATGGATGAACTCATCTTCACGCTGAAGGGGGCGGACGAGCGTGCGCGAGCGCTGGTGGAGGCCGAGGGACAACTCGCGCAGGCCGAGTCTGCGCTCGCCCAGGAACGGGAGGTCGCGGTGAGAGTCGAGGCACGGCTGGACGAGGCGACGCGCCGCATCCAGGAATCCGAACGAGGCCGGAACGAGCGGACGGCGCTCCTCCGCGAGGCCGACGACCTCACGACCAAGGCGGCGTGGGTCACCGGTCCGTTCCGAACGGCGGTCCTCGGGATGGAGCAGCTCTTGCTCGCCCACGCCCAACAAGCGTTCGAGCGAGATCTCGCCCGCTACTTTGCCTCCCTCGTGGATGACCCGGCGCTGGTCGCGACCACCGACGTGGCCTTCACTCCCGCCGTCACGATCGAAGGGGAATGGACCCCGGCGGAAGCCCTCAGCGGCGGAGAAAGGACCAGTCTCGCGCTCGCGTTCCGTCTGGCGCTAGCCACGGTGGTCCGGGCGATGGGCAGCCTGCGACTGGAAACGATGTTGCTCGACGAACCGACCGATGGGTTCTCCCCGGAACAGGTCATCCGCATGGGAGAGCTTCTGGAAGAGCTGGCGCTGCCGCAGGTGATCATCGTGTCTCACGAGGGCCAGCTCGCAGCCATCGCCGACCGGGTCGTGCGCGTCGAGAAGCACGATGGTCGCTCGGTGCTGTTCCGGCCCGAGGCGCCCCTGACGCCCGTGAACCCCCCGACCGACGCGCGGTCCGAGGAGCCGACCCCCTCCGGGCGCGTCACCCGGTCCGGCCGCCGCGCGTCACCCTAGGCGAGCAGCGCCACGAACGACTCGCTCTCCCACGGTCGCCGCTCGGCGAGCTCTAGGTTCTCGGAGAGATGCTCGGAGCGTTTCTGTCCCACGAGGGGGGCGAGGGTCCCGGGGGCCGAACGTGCGAATTGGAGGGCGGTCTGGGCCGCGGACAACCCGTGGCGCTTTGGGCCGGTGCGCGCGAGCTGGCCCTGGAACAGCGGGACGCTCGTGAAGCAACCGACCCCCAGCTTCTGAGCGGCCCCGAACAGCGAGACCAACTCGCCTCCGACCCGCTGGTTTCGGACCGAGGCCGCCTCGGGCATCCCGAGGTTGAACGGGAACTGGATGTACCGAAAACCGTGGTCGGCTCCGCCCACCTTGCGGGCCAGCCGGACCACCGTGTCGAGTCCCAGGAACGTCGGCGAATCCGGACGGGTGCGCATGCAGTCCCAGGTGGCGAGGCCGTAGGAAACCAGGTGGCCCGCGTCCCGGAACCGTTCGTAGAGGCGGAACGCCTCCTCCAGGCGGGCGAGGAATACGCCGCGGCCGACCGACGGGAGCTGGGCGTCGGCCGCGTTGTGCAGATACATCAGGTCGAGCGTCTCCAGTCCGAGGTTGCGTCGTGTCCGGGAGAACTGGTCGGTCAGGTACGAGGGGCTCATGGCATGACAGTTGTCGACGATGTCGCTCGGGTCCAGGATCCCCGGCCGGATGAGCTCCTCCGCAATCCACTCGCCGGGCGGGGTCTTCGATTCGGCGTCGGGGGCGAAGTACCCGTTCTTGGAGGCGACGAAGACGGCATCGCGACCGATTTCGCCCGTCGCCACGACCCGGGCGAGGGCGCGTCCGATGCTGCGCTCGGCGCGTTGGTACCGGTAGTTGATCGCCGTGTCCAGCACGTTGACCCGGCCGGACGTCAGGCAAACGGTCACGGCCTGCTCCACGGCCAGGTCGGTCGCCCCATCCGGGGGCCCGATGTACGAACCGAGTCCGATGGACGAAAGCCAGAGACCCCCCGGCGCGAGTCGGAAGTGCTCGAACGGTAGACGGCGCTCCCGGATCCCGCGGTCACGGAAGGCGGTCGTGCCTTCGACCGTCGCGCGGCCCGGTAGGTACGCCACGTCGCGTATGGCCCGAGCTACCACAAAAAGGGGACCACCCGGCTCGCCGGTCGCTCGAATTGTCGTCAGACTGAAAAGGGAGACGAATTTCCCGATCCCCGAACGATGCCTCGCCGCAAGTACGGTCGGATGCAGAAGCCCATTCCCCCGGTCCCTCGCGAGAAATGCCGACTGTGCCGGCTGAAACGACCGTGCCCGGTCCATGCGCGGACGAAGAGCACCTGAGCGGATGCTCGGTGCGCGGTGGTGCCCTACTCGCGCCGACGCGCTCGGGGCCGAACGAGCCGGCCTCCCGAGATCGCTCCCACCGGGCAGTACGGCACGCACCAACCGCAATCCGTGCAGTTCGGCAGGACCTCGAGCCGGGTCGGGGTCAACTCGAGCGCGTTCGGCGGGCAGACCCCCGTGCACAGGCCACAGAGGACGCAGACATCGGGATCGACGGTGATCATGGGGCCCCGCAACTACTCCGCACGGTGGCGCGGCGACGGGCCATTCTTGGATCAGCCCGACGTGGGCGGTATTTCTGGGTGGAGGGCGCGCCCGAGCGCTGCGAATCCGGTAAGCGCACACTTCACTCGCACGGGAGAGAGCGGGATACCCAACAGTTGGATGACGTCCTCGCGGGTCAAGCGGCCGGCCTGCTCGAGCGTCAGCCCCTGGACCTTCTCGGTGAGCATCGAGGTGCTCGCGACGCTGATCGCGCAACCCTCCCCTTCGAAGCGTATCTGGTCGATGGTACGAGAGCCGGGGTCAACGTGCAGACGCAGGGTGATGTGGTCCCCGCACAGCGGGTTCGATTCCTCCCCCACGCGGTTCGCCTCCGCCAGCGGACCGAAGTTCTTCGGGGTCCGGTAGTGCTGGAGGATGACCTCTTGGTACATGTCGTAGGCCATCGAATCCTCTCGACCCGGAGGAACCGGCCCGCGGTATAAATCGAAGCCGCTCCCTCGGACCGCGGCGCCTCCCTTTCACGAGGACCGGCCCACGGTCCGTTCATGTTATAAACACACTTTGGTGTGTAAATCCGATGGCCTCAGCTGCCCCCCAGTATGGCGAGTGGCTCTCCTTGGAACAAGTGCGGGAGCTCTCGCGATCGCTGGCCGATCCGTTGTCGGTCGCGCAGCTGCGGGAGGAGACGTACGAACGGTTCCGCGAGTTGCCGCTCGAACCGAACCCGCTCTATCGAGGGTACGGATATTTTACCGGCGTCGACCTCACCGACCTCAACCCCGGGGCGAAAGGGGCCCCCGTCGAGCGACCCCCGGCGCTGGCGGACGTCGTTCGCATCGTCCACGACGCGGCTGGCACGAGCATCGAAGTGCCACCCAAGGTTTCCGAAAGTGGAGTGCGATTCGTGCCCCTCCCGGGAGTCTGGGTCTCGGGCGAGTCGGGCGTGGCGAACTTCTTGCGCGGCACCGATGCCCCGACGGACCGGCTTTCCGCGCTCGCCAGCACCCTGATCAATCGAGGCTATCGGCTCGAGATTCCGGACCAGTGCACCTTCCCTCTTCGCGTGCAAGAGTTCTCCATTCTCTCTCGGCCCCACGAAGCGATCTCGGTTCGCCGGTCCATCCGGGCGGGCGCCAACGCCCAGGTCCTGGTCACCGAGGAGGTGTTCAGCACGCCGGACCACACCGAATCGCAGCGTCTGTACGCCTCCGGCACCGACGTGGACATGGGAGATCGTGCTAAGGTGGTGTTCCTCACGGTGCACGCGCCCGACCTGAAGACGGTCGCAATCTACCGACGGACCGCTACTACCGGGGAGAACTCCCGCCTCGCCTGGATCTGGAACGGTCTCGGGGGCTTTCGCTCGAAGATCCGCAATCATTCCCGTCTCACCGGCTCGGGCTCGCACGTCGACGACCTGCAGACGTTCTACGGCGCGAAGAATCAATCGTACGACAGCTCGGTCGACTTCACCCACACGGGGACCGACACCCGCGGACAATCGGTCACCCGTGGCGTGTTCACGGATGAGGCGCGGGGGATGAGCCGCGGACTCGTTCGGATCGAGCACTCGGCCCGCAAGACCATCGCCTACGTCTCCGAGCATGCCATGCTCCTGTCGCGGGGCGCCCGGTCCGACACCATCCCGATCCTCGAGATCCTGTGTCGCGACGTCAAAGCGACCCACTCGACCTCGGTCGCGCCCGTCGACCCGGAGAAGGTCTTCTACCTGGAGACTCGCGGGATCGCGCCCAGTGACGCGGTCCGGATGATCGGAGAGGGCTTCCTGGCCTACGTGCACGAGCGGTCCCCCGTAGCCGGGCTGCGGGAACTGCTCTACCCGACGCTCTCCGCCCGATGGGAGGGCCAGAACATAGCCTGGCAATCCAGCGGGTTCCCAGCACTTCCCGCCCTGACGGTCTCCGGAACCGAAGCGGCCCCCGAGTGGCGATTCGACACCAAGCTTCGGTGATCGTACCCGCGCCCGAGCACCTGGAGCATCGAGGCGGAGGCCGGGTCGCCCGCGCTCGGTCTAGCCGACCGCGCCCGCCATCTCGAGCTGGATCAGTCGGTTCAGCTCGATGGCGTAATCGACGGGGAGCTCTTTCGCGAACTCCGCCAGGAATCCCATCAGGATCAGGTGGATCGCGTCCGACTCGTTCAATCCGCGGCTCATGAGGTAGAAGATCTGCTCTTCGCCGATCTTGCCGACGACGGCCTCGTGCGTGATGGTCGCGTCCTCTTCGTGGATCTCGTTGTAGGGGTAGGTATCGGACCGACCAAGCTCGTCCGGGAGCAGCGCGTCGCATCGGACCGCGGCCTTCACGCCGGTGGCCCCCGGGGCGACGTGCAGTAGCCCGCGATAGCTCGTCTGACCGCCGCGAATCGCGATCGACTTCGCGACGATCTTGCTCGAGGTATCCGGCGCGGAATGGACCGCCTTCGCCCCGGAGTCGATGATCTGGCCCTCGCTGGCGAACGCCACGGACAGGATGTCGGCGCGGGCCCCGCGACCCTTGAGGTAGACCGACGGGTACTTCATCGTGATCTTCGAGCCCATATTCCCGTCGACCCATTCGACGAGCGCGTTCTCGTAGGCGACCGCGCGCTTCGTCACCAGGTTGTAGACATTCTTCGACCAGTTCTGGACCGTCGTGTACCGCACCTTGGCGTTCGGCTCACCGACTACCTCGACGACCGCGGCATGGAGCGAATCGGTCGAGTAGATTGGAGCCGTGCAGCCTTCGATGTAGTGGACCTTGGCGCCCTTGTCCGCGATGATGAGCGTGCGCTCGAACTGGCCAACGTTCTTCGCGTTGATGCGGAAGTAGGCCTGGAGCGGGATGCCAACATCGACTCCGGGCGGTACGTAGACGAAGCTTCCCCCGGACCAGACCGCGCTGTTGAGGGCGGAGAACTTGTTGTCGTTGTAGGGAACGATCTTCCCGAAGTACTTGCGCACGATCTCTGGGTGTTCCTTGACTGCCGTGTCGGTGTCGCAGAAGATGACGCCCTTCGCGGAGAGGTCCTCCCGGATCTTGTGGTAGACCGTACCACTGTCGTACTGAGCCCCGACGCCGCCGAAGAACTCCCGTTCGGCCTTCGGGATGCCGAGCTTATCGAACGTGTTCTTGATGTCGGCCGGCAGGTCCTCCCACTTACGCTTCGTCTCGCCCTCCAGCAGCGGATTCGCGTAGTAGGTATACGAGTCGAAGTCGATCTCGTCCAGGTTCGGGCCCCAGTCCGGCATGGGGCGCTCGACAAAGTGTTCGTACGCCCGGAGTCGGTATTCGAGCAACCAATCCGGTTCGTCCTTGAACCGCGAGATCTGTTTGACGACCTCCCGTGAGAGGCCCTTGGCGATCCGCAGGCGGTACGTTTCGGGGTTCTTGAAGTCGTACCGCGTGTAGTCGAGCGGAGTGATCTCGCCGGCTTGCGCCATGATTGCCTCGGGCAATTCCATCACACCGGTGTATTTAAATGAGAGGTCGCCCCGGGCGCGACATCCCTTCGGGCCCCAGAGAATCGAGGGCCAGAGCCGCGGTTGTAGGCCGGTGCGCTACACATGAATAGGACCGCCTGAAGCGGGTACTCCTTCGGCGTTCAAGTCGCGGTGGCCTTGCCGGCGCCCGGTCGCTGGAAGAGTCGCACGACCTCGCTGAGTCCGTCGTAAAGAAGCCCGATCTCGGCCTCCGTGTTGTACAGGTAGGGGCTAGCACGAGTGAGGGCCGGTACGCCGAGTCGCTCCATCAGAGGCTGCGCACAGTGGTGCCCGGCGCGGACGCAGATCCCCTGCGCATCCAGAACGGACGCCACGTCGTGGGGATGGATCCCTTCGAGCCGGAAGGAAAGCACCGCGTGACGTTCCGAGAGATCCTTCGGGCCCACGATCGTCATGGAGTCGGCAAACCGCTCTGCCGCGAGCTCGACCGCCGCCCGAAGCAGCCGCTGCTCGTGCTGGCGCAAGGCCTCCCAGCCAACCCCTTCCAGGTAGTCCAGCGCGGCGGATAGGCCGACCGCGCCGGCCACATTCGGGGTCCCGGCCTCGAACTTCGCGGGAGTCTCCCGGTAAGATACGCGGTCCGTGTGCACTTCCCGGATCATTTCCCCGCCCCCCATCGCCGGAGGCATCGCCTCGAGCAACTCCGGGCGGCCCCAGAGGACCCCGATGCCCATCGGCCCGAGCGTCTTGTGGCCGGAAAAGGCAAGAAAATCGACCCCCAGCGCGTCGACGTCGAGGGGGAGGTGAGGAGCGGACTGAGCGGCGTCGAGCACGACGAGTGCACCCAGGGCATGGGCTCGGTCGGCGATCTCGCGCACGGGGTTCGCCGTGCCGAGGACGTTGGAAACGTGAGTGAGCGCGACGACTTTGGTGTTCGGTGTGAGCAGACGATCCAGCTCGTCGAGTTGCAACTTCCCGTCGTCATCGACTCCGACGAACTGAAGGTCGATGCCCGAGTACTCACGCAGGAGATGCCAGGGAACGATGTTCGAGTGGTGCTCCATCAGGGTCGAGATGACGCGGTCGCCCTTCCGCAACCGCTGGCGACCTAGGCTGGTCGCGACCAGGTTGATCGCTTCGGTCGTTCCCCGGACGAAGACGACCCCGGACGGGTCGCGGGCCCGCAGAAACCGCGCGACGCGCTCCCGAGCCGCTTCGTAGGCGTCGGTGGCCTCGACGCTCAGCGCGTAGACTCCGCGGTGAACGTTGGCGTTGGTGTGCGAGTAGTACCGCGCTTCGGCCTCGATCACCGAATTCGGCTTCTGTGAGGTGGCCGCCGAGTCGAGGTAGACAATGGGGCGACCGTGGAAGGACCGGGAAAGTATCGGGAAGTCCTGTCGCGTCCGTTCGACGTCCATTCCCGCACCGGTAGCGCCGTCGCGGAACAACGGCCGAGGTTTAGCTGCTCGCCCCCGGGGTGCCTTCCCGGATGAAGTCGTAGCCCTTCGCCTCGAGCTCTTCCGCGAGCTCCCGACCGCCCGAGAGCGCGATGATGCCGTCCACCATCACGTGGACCCGGTCCGGCTTGAGGTACTTCAGGATCCGCTGGTAATGGGTGATCACGAGAATACCGGCATCCGGTCGATGGATCTTGGCCACCGTCTCACCCACCGCTCGTACCGCGTCGATGTCCAGACCGGAGTCCGGTTCGTCCAAGATCGAAAAGATCGGACGGAGCGTCGCCATTTGAAGGACCTCGACCCGCTTCTTCTCTCCGCCGGAAAACCCTTCGTTCAGCGAGCGCTTCAGCAGCGCGGGGTCCATTTCCAGATAACCTAGGTGCGTCTTCAGGTCGCGGTCGAACCCCGCGGTGTCGGCGTTCTCGGCCGTGTGCCGTTGCATGTACGTGGTCCACAGGAACTTCGACAGCGAAAGCCCCGACACCTCCTGAGGGTACTGGAAACCAAGGAAGAGACCGGCCCGAGACCTCTGGTCGACGGTGAGCTTCAACAGATCCTGGCCGTCCAGGATTGCCCGGCCCCGCGTCACTTTGTACTTCGGGTGACCCATGAGCGCATACGCGAGCGTGCTCTTGCCCGAGCCGTTCGGGCCCATCAGGGCCGTCAATTCGCCGATCTTCAGGGTAAGGTCGACCCCCTTCAGGATCTCTTTTCCTGCGACCTCGACGTGCAGGCCCTCTACGATGAGTGTGTGAGACGTCAATTGCGTAGCCATCGACTCAACAGGGTAGGAGCCGATACCGTTATTTAAGCATGGCGCGGTGTGTAAATCGGCAGCGACCCATGGCCACGGCGAAGTCACGGATGGCGGCGACGGCCGAAAGCGCCCTCGAGGGCACACGAGGAAGGATACTCGAAGAGCTCGCCACGGCCCCCCGGACGGCGAGAGACCTCGCCGAGAAGCTGGGCATCCAGGAGAGCGCGGCCCGCGGACACCTCGGCCGGATGGAGGACCGGGGCCTGGTGGTGCCCTCATTCCGTCGTGAAGGTGTGGGCCGGCCCCGCAAACGGTACGTGCTTACCGGCCAGGGGCAGGACCTGTTCCCCAAGAAATACGACCTCATTCTCGACACCGTGGTGAACGAGCTCCTCGAGCGTGAGGGAGAGGGGTACGTCAACGCCCTGTTCGCCGAGTCCGCCCGTCGCATGGCCCGCGAGGTCGCCAAGGAGATCCCGCGGGGCGGTTCGCCGGCCGAACGGACGCGCAACCTAGTTACGGCGCTCAATCGGCTCGGCTTCCACTGCACGTCGCAGACCACCGCGGACGGACAGCTGCGGATCGTTCGGACGAACTGTGTGTTCCGCCACAGCGCGCTCTCCCACCCGTACCTGCTTTGCGAAGTGTTCGATAAGCATCTTACCGAGACGCTGCTCGGACAGGTGGGCGTTGACCTTCAGGATTCGATCGGCCATGGAGGGATGCGGTGTACGCATCTGATCCAGCTGCGGTGAACACCGCTGCTGGGTCCGTCCGAGAACTCCCACCCGAACGGGCCCACCGGACGAGACCCCACGGGTTCCCGTCCGTCGGCGAGACTCCTCTGCGGGCGCTCACCAGGATCGTTGCCTCCTCGACCGGGTCCTTCGAGCTGTGGGCCAAGCTGGAATTCCTGAACCCGACCGGCTCGGTCAAAGACCGGGCGGCGTCCCACATCGTACGCACAGCGCTGGCGAACGGTTCCCTGGGCGGCGGTAGGATCCTGGTCGACGCCTCGAGCGGTAACACGGCGGTCTCGTACGCCATGCTCGGGAACCGACTGGGATTCCCGGTCGAGCTCTGCCTGCCGCGCAACGCCCACCCCGAACGCATCGCACGGATCCAGAGTTTCGGAGCCACCGTGGTGTTCACCGACCCGTTGGAGGGGACCGATGGCGCTCAGCGGGAGGCGCTCCGCCGGGCGGCCGCCGAACCAGCACGATACTACCATCCGGATCAGTACAACAACCCGGCGAATCCCGAGGCCCATTACCTCTCGACCGGTCCGGAGATCTGGCGCCAGTCCGGCGGCCGTGTCACCCATCTGGTCGCCGGGGTAGGCACCGGCGGGACGATCTCTGGAACCGGGCGTTTCCTTAAGCAGCAACGTCCCGGGATCGAGGTCATCGGTGTCGAGCCCTCCGGGCCGATGCACGGCCTCGAAGGCTTGAAGCATCTGCCGACCGCGCTCCGCCCCTCGATCTATGACGCGGCCACCGTGGACCGCACCATCCGAGTCGATACCGAGGACGCGCAAGCAATGCGGCGCCGGCTGGACCAGGAGGAAGGTCTTTCGGTCGGGATGTCCGGCGCGGCGGCCGTGCTCGCCTCACTGGAGGTCGGGCGCGGTGCCCCCAGCGCATGCATCGTGACGATCATCGCGGATGCCGGGCACGGCCCGCTCGGGGTGGAGGAGTCGTGAGGGCCGTGGATATTCCCGAGCCGCTCATCGATTCCATGGCCCGTCATGCCCAGGCCACCTATCCAGACGAGTGCTGCGGATTCCTCACCGCGCCGCCGGACCCTCATGAACGTTCCGCACTACGAACCATCGTGAGCGTCCACCCGGCCGCGAACGACTTCGAAGGCGAGCGCCGCCGCCGGTTTCTGCTTCGGGCCGAGGAACTGAGGGACGCAGAGCGCCGGTATGAAGGAACGGGTCTGATGGTGGCCGGGTTCTACCACTCTCACCCCGACCACCCGGCCCGCCCGTCGCTTTTCGACCAGGAGCACGCCTGGCCCTGGTACACGTACGTCGTGCTCGGGGTCACGGCCCGAGGCGCCGGGGAAGTTCGCGCCTTCGAGCTCGACCCGGATTCCTCCGAATTCCGTGAAGTTCCCTTGAAGGTCCTACCGGACCCGGACCGTCGTAGTACGGTAGCAACGAGGTAACGGAGACCCTAATAGCCCCGCAGGAGGAACACACTAATGGCCAAAGTCACGGTCCGCGTCCCCACCCCCCTACGGTCGTTCGCGGGCGGGAGCGCGGAAGTCGCGGTCGAAGGGACGACGGTCGGCGCACTGGTCCAGCATCTCGCGGACCTTCATCCCGGACTCAAGCGTCACCTCTACAGCGCGGACGGCCGCCTCCGCAGCTTCGTCACCCTCTACCTCAACGACGAGGACGTGCGCTACCTCGCTCGGGACTCCACTCCCGTCAAGGACGGCGATGTCGTCTCGATCGTGCCGGCGATCGCTGGGGGCTCCCCAGCTGAGGCTCAGCCGACGCACCGTGCGGCACGACCCCCGCGTCCGGCCGCCGACGGCCCCCCGTTCACCTCGGATGAGCTGCGGCGCTACAGTCGACATCTGCTGCTGCCAGAGGTCGGGGTCGCCGGCCAGAAGAAGCTGCGGCGAGCGAAGGTCCTGCTCGTGGGGGCCGGCGGACTCGGCGCACCGGCGGCCCTGTATCTCGCCGCCGCGGGCATTGGTGAGATCGGCCTGGTCGATTTCGACACGGTCGACCTCTCCAATCTCCAGCGTCAGGTCCTGTACACCACGCGCGATGTGGGGCGATCGAAGTTGGAGGTCGCCAAGGAGCGATTGGAGGCGCTGAACCCGGGGGTTCGGGTGGTCCCCCACGAGGACCGGCTCACGGCCGACAACGCCTTCGACGTGATCCGGCCGTACGACATCGTCGTCGACGGGACGGACAACTTCCCGACCCGGTACCTAGTCAACGACGCGAGCGTGCTGCTCGGCAAGCCGAACGTCTACGGTTCGATCTACCGGTTCGAGGGTCAAGTGAGCGTCTTCGACGCCCGGCACGGTCCCTGTTACCGTTGCCTCTATCCGGAGCCGCCCCCGCCCGACCTCGTTCCGTCGTGCGGCGAGGCCGGAGTGCTGGGGGTGCTGCCCGGACTGGTGGGCACGCTCCAGGCGACCGAGACCGTGAAGCTGATCCTCGGGGCCGGCGAGTCCCTCGTGGGGCGGCTGCTCCTGTTCGACGCCCTGGCCCTGCGGTTCCGGGAGCTCAAGCTGCGGAAGAACCCGCACTGTGTGCTCTGTTCTCCCCACGCCACTCAGAAGGGACTGATCGATTACCCGGCGTTCTGCGGCGTCATCGCCCCGGGCTCCGAGCCCGAGGGGTCCCGGGTTCCCGAGATCGAACCGGAGGCCCTCGCCCTCGCGCTTGCGAGCGACGACCCGCCGCTCGTGATCGACGTACGGGAACCGGAGGAGTGGGACATCGCGCACCTCGAGCCCGCGCACCTGATCCCCAAGGGCGAGCTCACCGAGCGGGTCGACGAGATCACCCGGGCCCGCGAGGTCGTGCTCTACTGCCGGTCCGGGAACCGATCGGGTCAGGCGGCCCGACTGCTCCTCGACCTGGGATTCGCCAACGTCAAGAGCCTGAAAGGCGGGATTAACGCTTGGGCGCAACGCATCGACCCCAGCATGGCACAGTACTGAACCGCGCCGAGTCGCGAGCCGGGGTCGATGCCCTACGTCGGGATGGGGGGGGACGTGCCGAGCGGGTCGCCCACGTCGACGGCGAGGCGTCCGTTGTACGAGCGCACGCGGCGGGACAGTTCGCGCGCGAACGCCTCGGGGTGGGACGGCGAGAAGTACAGGGGTATTTTTCCGGCCGTGATGAGCAGACCGAGCGCGGCGTCGGTGTGCACCGAATCGAACACCCCGATCCGCGGGCTCCACATCCGGCCCCGCCAGCCCCAGGCTCCGATGAACGTCCCACCGGGAGAGAGGTCGCGCAAGGAGGCATACTCGATCCGACGTACCTCATCGAGCCGTACGCGACGTCCGCCGAGCAAGCGCGACGCCTTGAGCTCCAGGTCATCAATGCGGTAGGTGGTCGAGAGGTAGCGGGCCAGCATCACGACGATCAACGAGGCGAGGAACCATGGGGCCCACCAGAACGCGACAGCCGAACTGTGGGGGAGGAAGAGGACGATGATGATCAACAGGAACAGATACGCTCCGACGACGCCGTAGGAGATCTTTCCGTGAGCATGGTATCGACCCTCGTGGTCGAGGTGCGAGCGAGGGGGAGTCGCGGAGACCTCCCCCGGCACACTAGGCGGCCGCTTCATAGTAGTACTCCCCCTTCGCCCGCTGTTCGCGGTCCAGCACTGAACCTTCTCGGTTGATCCGGGGACGCAAGGTCTCCGCGTCGCGGCGGAAGGTAATGTCGACGGTCTTGAGCAGCCGGTTCATTCCCTCGCGCATGGGGAACGGTCCGTCGCCGCGACCCCGGGAACCGTCCGGCGCGTCCGGGCGGAAGACCATCAGCTCGTCACACGCGAGGTCCAGGAAGTACACGTCGTGGTCGACCACGAGCGCGCTCACCGCCTGGCGCTCGACCTGGCGGCGGATGAGTCGGGCCATCGACATCCGTTCGTCGGCGTCGAGGTAGGCGGACGGCTCGTCGAGGAGGTAGAGCGTGGCCGGCCGGGCGAGGGCGAGGGCCACCGCGGCGCGCTGGAGCTCCCCGCCCGAGAGGTCGGGGAGCGCGACGTCCAGGATCTCGTCCAGGTGCAGACCCGGAACAAGCTCGCGCTCGAACAGCTTCAGGTCGAAGCTCGGGTCCCCCGCCAGCGCCTGGGACCGGTCGCGCAGGCTGGCCGTCTGGGTCACCTTCAGGTACTGCGGTTTGTAACTGACGGTGACCCCGGACGGTGGCGTGCCTCGCGAGGGCGGTTCGACGCCCGCGAGCATGCGCACGAAGGTCGTCTTGCCGGTCGCGTTCGGGCCGACGACGCCGACCGTCTCGCCCTTGGCGAGTACGCCGCTCGCGACGGAGAGATGGAACTGGGGGAACTCCTTCTCGAGCTCGGGGAACTCGAGCAGCGTGTTGTGCCGCACGGAAGGTTTGGGAGGGTGGGCGACGAACCGAACGGGCTCGGTGCGGAACCGGACGTTCTCGTCCTTGAGATACCCGGTAAGATAGGTGTTGATCGCCGAACGCATCGGGATCGGATGGCTGATCACCCCGAAGGCGGCCGACTCGCCGTAGAGCAGGTGAGCCTGGTCGGCGAGATAGTCGAGCAGCCCGAGGTCGTGCTCGACGACGAGCACGCTCTTCGTTTCCCCCAACCGACGCAGGATCCTCGCTACCCGCAGGCGGTGAATGATGTCGAGGTAGCTGGACGGCTCGTCGATCAGGTAGAGGTCCGCGTCGCTCGCGAGCGTGTGCGCGATCGCGACGAGCTGGAGCTGGCCTCCGGAGAGTTCGGCCAGCTTGCGGTCCCCGCGGTCGGCGAGGCCGACCTCGTCGAGCGCCTTCTTCGCGTTACCTTCCGCCCGATCGACGTACTCGTACGCCGTGATCGGTTCCTCGGTCAGCTGATCGACGTACTGCGGTTTTAGCACGCTGCGCAGCTCGCCCTTGGCCACGCGCTCGAAGTGCGCCCGCAGCGAAGTGCCCCGATACTTTTCGAGCACCTTCTCCCATGACCCCGGTTGAGCGAAGTCCCCCAGGTTCGGCACCTCGACCCCGGCGAGCAGCCGCAACGCGGTCGATTTGCCGGTCCCGTTCGGTCCGAGCAGACCGGTGATGCCCTGCGCCGGCGGCACCGGCAACCGGTACAGACGGAACCCATTGTATCCGTACCGGTGGACGATCTCCGACTCGTTCGCCTCGGGAGTGTTCAGGATCTTGATGGCGTCGAACGGACACTTGTGCACGCAGATGCCGCACCCGATGCACAGCGTTTCGGAGATGATCGGCTGGCCGTTCGGCCCCTCAACGATGCATTCCTGGCCCATGCGCACCGGCGGGCAGTAGGCCTGGCACTCCCACTGACACTCCTTCGGGTGGCAGCGGTCGTTCAACAGGATCGCGATCCGCGCCATGTTCAGGCCTCCCGAACGTCCCGCACTACCGTGCCGTCGCTCATCGTGAGGTGGCGCCCGGCCCGTCGGGCGACCTCCGGATTATGGGTCACCAGGATGAGCGTCGCGCCGCGGTCCCGGCGAACGCGCACGAGCAGGTCGAGGATCGCCCGAGTGTTTCCGGTGTCGAGCTCCCCGGTCGGTTCGTCCGCGAGCAGGACCCCGGGACGATTGGCGAGGGCGCGGGCCACGGCGACCCGTTGCTCCTCCCCACCGGAGAGCTGGTGCGGGAACGCGCGCTCCCGGCCGCCAAGCCCTACCTCCTTAAGGAGACCCGAGGCCCGGCGGGCGCGCTCGGAGCGCGGCAGTCCGAGCGCGCGCATCGGGAGCTCAACGTTCTCGCGGGTGGTCAAGGTCGGCAATAGGTAGAAACGCTGAAAGATGAACCCGACCCCCGTCAACCGAAGGCGGGAACGCTCCCGGTCCGAGAGGTTCCCGACGGGCCGACCGTCCCACCGAACCTCGCCGGTGGTCGGGGTGTCTAGCAGTCCCAAGAGGTTGAGGAGGGTCGTCTTGCCGCAGCCGCTGGGACCCTCGACGGACAGGAACTCCCCGGGGGGCATGGTCAGGTCCACATCGCGCAGGGCGTGGACCTCGTCCGCGGTCCCGCGTCCGTACGTTCGGGCGGCGCGAGCGAGCTCGATGAGCGGGGGTCGGACCTCGTCGGTCACCGCAGCGCCTCCGTGATTTCGGTCCTCAGGGCGGCTCGGGTGGCGACCGAGCTCGCGAGAACCGAAAGGCCCACGACGCCGGCCACGATGGCGGAGAGGATGACCGGGTCGAAGACCGCGAGCTGCGCCGCCTCCTGGACCGCCGCGGTCGCCCATCGGGCCAGGGATTCGACGACCAGGTAGCCGCCCAGCACTCCGGCGAGCGCTCCCAACGCCGCGATGTAGACTCCCTCGCGCATGATCCCGCCGACAATGCTCCACGCCGGGAGTCCCAGGGCCCGGCGGATCCCGATCGACCTTCGGTCGATCTCGACGCGTCGCAACAGGACCAGCGCCAGGAAGATCAGCCCCACCGTGAGTCCCACCGAGGATAGCGCGAGGTAGAATCCGGTGAGAACGGCGCTTGCGGATTGCAGTTGCTCGGCCTCCTGGGTGAGCGAGGTGACGCTGTAGAACGGCACGAGCGACTGGACCTGGTCCCGGACGTTCGAGAGCGCGGAAGGGTTCGTCGACACCGAACCGGCGACCGCGACTTGGATCGTATCGGCCGCATCGTACACGGACGACGCATTCGCCGCGCCGTACCCTGTGAGGACCTGGAGGTCGGAGAGCGGGACCAGGATCGCGAACGCACCCGTGGGCCCCAGAAGCGTCGGGGGCACCCCGAACGAACCGGTGATGTTGTACTCGACCCCGAGGCTGCGATTCGTGCTCTGGCTCAGAAGGAGTTGCTGGCCGATGCGGAGGTGAAAGGCAGATTCGAGAGGAGTGGATACCAGGACGTCATACGTCGCGGGGCCGTCGAAACTGCCGTTCGCGTAGTGGCGAGCGTCCGACGGGTCGCCGAGAGGTAACGGGGACGGGAACAGACCGCTTTCGGTCGGCCCGAGCGTGGGGGTGAACTCTCCGGGAATTACCCCCTCGGCGAGCACCGGCGAGACGGCGCCATTCGGAGCGAAGGCGTCGATGGCGACGCTCAGGACCGGCGACGCGACGGTAACCGAGGCCACGGACAGTATGCGCTGAGAAAGCGCGTGCGCTCCGGCGATGCCGTGGGACCCTCCGGCACTCACGACGATCTGATACCCGGCGTTCTCCAGATTCGCCAGCTCGTGCTGGGACACCCCGCCCCCCACGCTCACCAGGACCACGGGCAGGGCCACCGCGGCACCGATCGCGGCGATGGCCAACACCCATTGAAACCGGGAGTGGCGCAACGCGCGGCCCCGGCCGTAGCCCATCATGGCGCCCGAAGCTCCTCGGCGACCGGTAGCAACATCGCTCGCGCGGCCGGGGCGGCCGCGGCGAGCAGTCCGATCACGACGACGACGGCGACACCCGTAAGGATCACGCCCAGGTCGAAGGAGATGAACGAGAACGAACTCGGGAGCCCGGCGACCAGACGCAACAGCACCTGGTTCAGCCCGTAGGCCCCGGCGTACGCCAGCGGAAGGCCGATCGCGAGACCGAGGAGACCGAGGAGCAGCGCCTCCTCCACCACGAACAGACCCACCGACGCGCGCGTGTGGCCCACCGCCCGCAACAGCGCGAGTTCCCGACTCCGATCGTCGACGGACATCTGCAGGATCGTCGTCGTGAAGAGTGCGGCGACCACGAGTCCGATCAGGCCGATCAGTTCGCCGAACGTCCGGTAGAGGTTCACGACGTGCTGGATCGCGCCCAGGATGTTCGAGAGAGTGAAGATCGAGAGGGCGGGGAAGGCCGATTCGATCCGGATCTGATCGTTGGTCGCCGTCGTCGGGTCGGTGAGGTGGATCAACAGGAGACTTGCGTAGTCGGTGGAGGCCGAGGCCCCCCCGACCACGGTCTGGAGCTCCGAGAGGTAGGTGAAGGCGAGGAGCGCCGACGGGATGAGCCAGAACGGGCCGGAGATCCCCACCACCTGGAATCTCGTGGCGTTCGCGTACCACGCGGGCAGGGCGGAGGCCGAGGGCGGGGCCGAGGGGCTCGCCCACAGCTGCTCGCCGACCTGAACGTGAAGGACGAACGCGAGGCCCTGGTCGAGCACGATCTGATGCGTGAACGGTCCACGGTACGTGCCGTTCGCGAAATGCGGATCCCCGGGGTTCGTGAATCCCGTTCCGTTGTACAGTTCCGGAACCTGGATGCCGTAGTTGTCCGAGGGGATCCACCCTACCGTTCCCGAGCTCGACGGAGACCAGCTGGGGGGTACCGCGCTATGATTCGCGGCATTCCACAACGACGCGTTACCGAAGACCAGTTCGCTGATCAACCACGGGCTCGCGGTTGCGACGTTCGGGTCGACCGAAGGGATCCGGCTCGCGAGGGAGTGAGCCCCCAGAATCGGGGGGAACTCCCCGGACGTGATGGTGGTGTTCGCGCTGGCTCCTACCAGGTCCACTCCGCTCGCCGTCGCGAGCGTCGCCGCGCTCGTCACGATACCGTTGGACAACGCCAGGAGAAGCACGACCAGACCCACGGCGAGTCCGATCCCGAGCGCGGTCAGTGCGGCCCGGCCCGGTCGCCGGCGAATCGCGCCCAGCGCGTAGCGCACGTTGACTCCTGGGCCGAAGCCCTAGCGGTCCGCGGGCCGGCGCAACTCCCCGAAGGTCAGCCGGTGGGACGCCTCCACGTTGAACTTGTGAATCGACTCCTCGCTGACGGTACTGGCGCGGACCACGGTGTGATCCGGCAGGCTGGGGAATCGGTCGGGGAGGCTGGCCAGTAGGTCCCGCAGGACATCCTCAACGAACTTAGGGTGGCGGTGCGCATTGAGGACGACCTGGCCTTCGTCCCCGCGCTTCAGGATCGCGTACGTCGGGCTGGACTGCGCGGCCTCGATCGTGTCGATCATCCGGTCTACCTCGACCTCGGCGGCGTCCTCCAGCTCAAAGATGAGACGCGTGCGATTCCGCTGGTTGTGGGAGATCATGGGGAGGTCCTTGAACTCCGGGTCGGCCAAGCGAGGGAACTCGCGGGTGAGTGCCTCCCGGCAGGTCTCCATGGCACACGGGCAGGCCGTCATGCCTACCGCTTCGGCCCCCACGGCTCGCTGGAGCTCAACCGAACCGTCGGTCCTGCGAATCGCGCGCGCCTCAGCGAGCAGGGTGTAGTCCTCGAAGCTTCGCTTCTCTTCCGAGACTCCCCGTCGAAGAAAATACTCGGCCGCCGCTGCGACGAACGCTTCGCTGGCGTACTGATGCCGTGCGAGGAGCTCCCGGGCGATGGTCGAACAGGCGGATTCGAGGCTATCGACGGGCTGCGTGACGGTGTTGTCGACGATCTCGGCCAGGATCTCGGCGTTGCGCGAGAGGTCCGAACCCTTGCGGCTCGAGGGCAGGTCGACCGCGACTTGGAAGGTGACGGCGAGGTTGTTCGCCCGGCCGCCCCGTTGGACGGTCAACGGCTTGCGGATCCCCGATACCCCCACGGACCGCAGCTTCAGACGTGCCTGGCTGGGAGCCATGGCGTGAACGTCTTTCATCAGCCGTGCCACGAGAGGTCTGCTTAAACGGGTTCCGGGCGCGGGGGAACGGGTAACCTCCCCCTCCGCGCACACTTATAGAGGCCGGGTCGCTTCTTGGGTCGATGACCGAGCCGACCCCGCCTGCATCTTCCGCGCCCGCGACGCCCTCCGAAGCGCCCACCGGCCCGTATTCCGAGCGCGAGCGTCTGATCACGGAGAATCTGAAGCAGATCTACGACCCCGAGATACCGATGAACATCGTGGACCTCGGGCTGATCTACGGGTTCGAATGGGCCGGGGACGACCTCACGCTGAAGATGACCCTGACCGCCCCGGGATGTCCGGTCGCCGGGATCCTGGCCGAGGAGGTCAAGACCGCGATCGAGAAGGTCCCGAACATCAAGTCCGCGAAGGTCGACATGATCTGGGACCCTCCTTGGAGTCCGGAGCGAATGAGCGAGTTCGCCAAGCGCCAGTTCGGTTACGCCTGAGCGTGAATGCTCCCGGGCGGGACGGCCCACCGACATGAACGTGCGGGAGGTCCGGTGGGGCGATTTCGACGACCTGCGTGAGATGTACTACCGGCTCTACGACGAGCGGGACCGCGGAGAACTGATCGGAATCACCCTGTTCGGAGAGCGGCCGTCCCTCGCCGACGAGGTCGAGTGGTTCAGCCGGACGTATCGTCGCGTGCTTGCCGGCGACGCGGTGGTCTCCGTCGCCGAGCTCGAGGGACACGCCGTGGGCAATTGTGCCGTCCAACGGGAGGCCCCCAACGCGTCGTCCGAGTCGGGTCATATCGGAGTCCTCGGCATCCTGGTCGATGCTCCGCACCGAGGGAAGGGAGTGGGGTCGGCGCTCTTGCGGCATGCCCTCGATGGGTGTCGCGGGAAATTCGAGGTCGTCAAGCTCAGCGTTTTCTCGAACAACGAACGCGCCCAGCGGCTCTACGGCCGATTCGGATTCGTTCGCAACGGCCACCACCCCCGGGAAGTGCGGCGCGGCGCGACCTACTACGACGAGGAGGAGATGGTGCTCCTGCTGGACGAAGCTTCGACGGCCGCGGAGAAGGGTTAAGCAGGAGCGCATCTCGCGAAGGGTCAATGCCGGGAACGGACGACTGGCGGCGCGAGCTCGAGACCGAGCGCAAGATGAAGAACGAGTTCATGTCCCGACATCCGGAGTCGCCGTTCGTCTCGGGCCACGTGCCATTTCATGACCTCCGGTACTTCCCGATCGACCCGGGATACCGCGTTCGAGCGACGTTGAAGCGCGTGCCGGACCCCGAAGAGGCCTACCTCCGCACGAATCGCGACAACCAGGCGGTGATGCGGTACTTGGGCGACCTGCGCTTCTCCCTCGAAGGGAAGGGCCTTCGCTTGCGCGTGTATCACGCCGGCGAAGGGGTCGGGACGTCGGTATTCGTTCCGTTTCGCGACTCGACCAGCGGAAACGAGAGTTATGGGGCGGGTCGGTACCTCACGCTCGAGCTGAACGAATCGGACGAGTACGACCTCGACTTCAATCGCGCCTTCAATCCGTACTGTGCGTACACCGACGAGTTCGAGTGCGGATACCCCCCCGCGGAGAACGACCTGCCGGTGGCGGTCCGCGCCGGTGAGAAGGTCTGGGCCGCCGACCGGAACCCGCGGACCCCTTCGAGCGCCCTACTGGCGCGAACCCGCAAGCTCCCCCCGAAGAGGGCGCCCCGGAGCCCCGTCGCCCGCGCATCGGCTTCCCGGCGCGCCCGGCCTACAAGTGGGGCAAGACCGCGGCGACGCCGTTGACGACGAACTGAACGCCGACCGCCGCCAGCAGCAATCCAAGGATCCGGGTCATCGCCATGATGCCCACCCGGCCGATCGCTCGAAGGATCCGCTGGCCGTAGCGCAGGACGAAGTACGTCGCGACGGTCGTGACTCCGATGGCGACGAAGGTGGCGAGGATGCCCAAGGTGTCGGTCCCGGCGTTCCCCTCGTAGATCATCACGGTCGAGATGGCCCCCGGCCCGGCGAGAAGGGGAATGCCGATCGGGAAGACCGACAGCTCGTCGCGCTGCGCGATGGCGTCGGCACGGTCCTGACTGGAGAGGCGGGTACGGGTGACCTCGCCCTGGAGCATGTCGTAGGCCACCATGAACAATAGGATCCCGCCCGCGATCTCAAAGGCGCCGAGCGTGAATCCGAATGCGGCGAACAGGAACCGGCCAACCAGGGCAAAGGCCGTCAGAATCCCGCCGAGAACCAGGACCGAACGGCGCAGGATCACGCTTCGGTCGGCCTCCCCGAATCCGTCGGTGAGCGCGACGAAGAATGGCAGCGTTCCGATCGGGTCGACGATCGCGAAGAGCGTTACGATGACCGCCGCATAGACGGCGATGTCCGTCATGTTCGTCTCGCCCGCCTGCATCCCCGGGGGAGCGTGGGCGACCTTCAACCCTTCGGCGGAGCGGCCGCCCGGACCCCAGGACGCTTCTGTTCGGCCGGTGAGCGGGCGGGGTCGAGCGAAGGGCTCTAGCGGAGAGCCGCGAGGATCCGATTGTCCCAGTGAGACCAGACCAGGTCGACCTCACGGAAACCGGCGGCTTTCAATCGGCGCACGTGACCGGCCAGGTCCGGGGTCGGGGTGTCGGTGTGGGCGTGGGGATAGCGGATCCGATGCAGTTCGGCTTCGGCCGCCAGCCTAGGGTCGGCAAGCACGGATCGCCACCACGCGTCCCAGGTCTCTCCCGGCGCGCGGCCCGACGAATCGAACGCGCGGTGCACGGACCGCGAAAGTCGGCGGAACTGTTCGGAATCCATGGAGTACTCCACCTGGTCGCCATTCAGCAGCCATCCGCCCGGGCGGAGAACTCCCGCGACCTCGCGATACAGGCGGGAGAGTTGGGAGCCGGTCAACCAGTGCAGCACGGTGGTCGAGACGGCGGCGTCGAACCGGCGGACCGGAAGCTGCGTAGTCCATTCCGGTCGTCGGAGGTCCACGTCGACCCAGGTCAGCCGTCCTCCGAAGTTCCCGAGGCCGGTTCGCCCGATCTTCAGCAGGACGGGGTCGTGGTCGATCGCCACCGACCGGGCCTTCGGATACTTCCGCAGGATTCGTTCCGAAAGTGAGCCCGTTCCGCACCCGAGGTCCAGAACTCGAAAGCGGGAACCCACGGCCGCGCCCAGAGCTTCGAGCATCGCGCTGAACCGTGCTTCACGGTCGGGGATGCCCGTCTCCTGCTGTCGGTCCCAACGCGTTCGCAAGGCGCGAGCGAAGGACGCGCTGAACGTTGGTCGGGACCGGCCAATCACCCTACGCCTCGAACGAGACCGGTTCATTCCTTGGCCCTCCGCGCCCGGGCGCGCACAGGACGCCCCGGCCGTCGTTTTGCGGCCGTCGAGGCTTTGGTCCGGGGACGCTCACGCTTCTTGCTGCGGAGCCCGTGGCGCGACCCGCGTATAGTGGGGACCTTGCCGACCGCGGTCACCCGTAGCCGAACGACGATAGGATCGTCCTGCGGGTTCGCGAACAAGAGGACGTAGTCGCCCGGGGTTTCCGGGTCGAAGTGGATCCGGGCCGTTCCGGAAAGCCGCACGCGTTGAACGAACGGCCCATTCGGATGGCCGATCAGCAGTACGAACGATCGACCGGGCCGAGGATTGTCGAGCGAGACGTTGATCTCGCACGCCGGTGCGTCGAGGTGCATGTCGATCCGGACCGTCGAGGTCGGCTCGAGCACGAGGTACTTGGGCAGGTCGTCGAGCGCGACGGTCATACCCCAGGAACTCCGGCGCTTCACAAAACCTTGGCCGTTCTCGCACGATTCGCGGCGCATCGTTAAATCGGTCCCCCGGTTCGTGGGCCCGATGGCAGCGAAACGAACCGCGGAAGCAGTTTGGGAGAACGACCTCCTGCACGGACACGGCACCGTAAGGGGAACGAGCGGCGCCCTACCCTCCACGGGAGTTTCGTGGTCGGCCCGGACGGAAGCACCCAACGGCAAAACGAGCCCCGAAGAACTGCTCGCAGCGGCCCACGCCGCCTGCTACTCGATGGCGCTGTCGGGCGGGCTGGGCCGAATGCACAAGCCGCCAGAGCGCCTCGACGTCCGCGCCACCGCCACGTTCGACAAGGTCGGCGACGCTTGGAAGGTAACAACGATGGAACTCCACGTCGTCGGGAAGGTGCCGGGCATCACCGCCCCTGAGTTCGAGCAAGCGGCGCAGGCCGCGGCTCTAGGATGCCCGATCTCCGGCGCTCTCAAAGGGAACGTCACCGTCTCCGTCGTGGCGAATCTCGCCTAGGCGCTCCGGGAGCGGTCGGCGAGAGCTAGCTACCGAACTCCGAGAGTTGCCGTTGGCTGTTCCGCGAGCCCGCGGTCTTCTGGGTGGGACCCGTCGATTCGCCGGGGCCGCTCATCGCGGGACGCGAAGCCGGCACGGACGGTTCGGTCAATAGGTACGAAACCTCGGGGGCGTCCGGCTCCACGCCCAAAAGGTACGCCACTTCCTCGGCGGTCAGCTCGAGCTCGCGAGCGATCGTACGCGCGGTCAACTTCCATTCTGACCGGGCCCGAAGACCCTGGGCGGCCAGGAAAATGCCTTCGAGGAACGGCAAGAGGGTGTCGCGCGTCTTGGCGCGAGATAGGTGGAAACGAGCGCCGGCCTTCCCCGCCACCGATCCGCGGGTCGCGCGGACGCCGCGAGAGCGGCCCATTTCCCCGAGGAATTGCGGGAAGGCGATCCCGCCCCGAGCGGCCACCGGCGCGTCGTGCAGCGCTAGGGATACCCCGCCGGTCATCATCTCGGAGCCGTAGCTCCACAGGCTCCATACGCGCGCACGACGGGCGCGCGCGAGGAAACGTTCGGCGACGGCCAGTGCCATGAAGCCTCGGTACCGGCGAAGGGCGTCCGGGGCGAAGTGGGGAATGTTCTCCTCGACCCAGGGAAGTAGGTCATCCGGGGGAGCGTCGATCCGGTCCTGGACCTCGACCGAGCGGTAGAACCTCGGCTTCGTCAGCACCTCTTCGGTCAGCGCGGCCAGGTCCGCGGCGATGTCGCGGCCCCCCCCGAGCATGCTCAGCTGGAGCGCGTCGGGCGGGAGGGGGGCGATGGCGTCGAGGTCGTTTAAGGCGGCGCGGAGGTCACCGTGGGCTCGGCCCACGATCGCCTCGATGGCGCCGGAGATCACGTTCAAACCCTCCTGGACAACGACCTGCTCGAGCCGTTGACGGATCTCAGCGTCGCGGATCGGGTAAAAGCGGATCCGGCTGACGCCGGTGCGAAAGACCGGGGAGTAGCGAGTGAGCGTGCGTTCGTCGTTGACGGTGAGTACGAGCGGTTGCCGGGTCGTCCGGACCAGCCGTGCGATCGCCGCCAGCCCCCCTCGGTCCGACACGTCCGCGCTCCGGCTCGCACCGCGCCAGTCGTCGATGTCCCGGCGAGCGGACGGAAGCCGGGCCCATCCGGCGTTGCCTGGCGATCGGGGCACGTCGTCCCAGTCGCCGAACGCGGCCGGCTTACCCGACGCTCGGAGGCCGAGGGACGAGTTCAGCGCCTCGAGAGTGCGGTAGCGGCCTCGCAGGAAGTCCCGCAGGGAGATCGGTTCGGGTTTCGCCCTCGGGGTCTCGGTGAGTCGGCCGGTGAGACAGTCTGCTTCGTCGAGCAGGATCAGCGCCCGATGCCGCTCGCCCCGGTCGGCGGGGTCGGAAAGCGTGTGCGTGATCGCAGCCCGCCCAGCGACCTGCTCGATCGCGGTCTCGTTGCGCGCATCCGAGGCGTTCATCTCGACCACGGTCCACCCGTGTTCCGCCGCGATCGCGAGCGCGGCCGAGGTTTTTCCTACACCGGCCGGGCCAGATAGTACCGCGACCCGCTGGGCCGGGGGTCGGTCCTCGTTCCATCGGTTGGCCCAGGCTCGCAGGTCGGCGCGCGCCCGCGGGTTCCCCACGAAGTCGTCCAGCCGGGTCGGTCGCAACCGTTCCGTGAGGGGCAGACGCGAACCGGGCGGAGTGGGCATCGCTCGGCGACATCCGCACTACCATATGACGTCCCTTGCCGGAGCACTCCGGGAAGGGAACGGAACCGTTCTCTAGTCGCGGCTTATCCCGGGGTCACTTTCTGGCACCGATGGACGCCCCTTCCTTAGTCGGCCGACGACCGATCGCCGGGACCTCCGTCGAAACCTCGGTCTTCGGTTTCGCAATCGACCCGGCTCCGACGGCCTCTCCCATCGCCGATCGGACCCAGGTCTCTCTGATGCAACGGGCCCGAGAGTCCGGTGTGACCACCTTTGACCTCAGCCGTCCGCGGTCCCTTCCTCGGGCAACTCAACTTCTGCGTACGGCGTTCCCGGAGGGGCGCGGGGGACTCTTGGTCATTATCGGTCTGTCGGCCGAGGAACCGGATCCCGGGCCGTCTCGACCCGGGCCCGCGCCCGCTCGCCCGCCGCCGTACCGGGAAGAGGACGTCAGATCGGCGACCGTAGAACGCGTCAGTCAGTTCGCACCGCTCGGGTCGGTGTTCGTGGATTGGGACCAATCTCGGACGCCGAGCGACGCTCTCGGCAGGACCCGTGATTGGCTGGATTCTCTCGTGGAACGGGACACTCTCGCGGGTTGGTCTCTTCACGGTCGTCCCGGAGAGGATCCACCGGTCCCTCGGGGTGGGCCTTCCGCTCGCCCCGTGTCCGTGGAGCTGTCCCTGCTCGACCGGCGGGTCCTGGGATCCCTCGCGGCTCGGTTCGCCGAGACCCCGGGAGGAGTTCTCGTTCGGAACCCATTCGCTGACGGCCGTCTCGACGGCAGCCGATTTTCCGCCCCCCTATTCGATCGCGACCCCACTGCTAGCCCGATCAACCTCCGGTCCTTGCACGCCGACTTCGACCCGGTACTCCGGCTCGGTCCGCTCACCCGGAACCACCGACGCACGCTAGCCCAAGCGGCCCTACAGTACCTCCTGTATTGGCCCTGGGTCGCCACGGTGCTTCTCCCACTCCCCGCTCCCGAACGGTGGGAGGAGATCCGGAAGACGGCCAGCGCGCCTCCGCTCGACATCGCCGAACTTCGGGAGCTGAACCTCGTCCCGGAACCGCCGGGTTCCTGAGTCGCGCGGCAGGACCTCTCACGTGATATACCCGCCTCTCCCGTCGAGCATCATGGTCGCGGTGGGCCAGGAAGCTCCCGATTTCACGGGGAGAACGGCCGATGGCTCCTCGCTGTCCCTGTCATCCTTCCGTGGACATCCGGTCGTCCTGTACTTCTACCCGAAAGCGAACAGTGGCGGTTGCACGATGGAGGCCCGCCGCTTCGCTCAGCATTTCGGGGACTTCCAGCGGGCCGGAGTCGCGGTGGTTGGAGTCAGTGTCGACTCCGTGGAGGCACAGAAACGGTTCGCCGACAAGAACTCCCTTCCGTTCCCGCTGGTCGCGGACCGGGACAGGTCGATTGCCAAACTGTACGACGTTCTCGGTTTCCTGGGGATGGCGAAGCGCGTGACGTTCTTGATCGACGAACGCGGACGTGTCGCTGAGGTCGTGGAAGGCATGTTGCCCGGCCCGCACTTCCAACGCGCCCTCGACTGGCTTCCCCAGCCGCCCGTGTGACCTTCGACGCCCATTTGCGAATCGACCCACCGTCGCCTCGGGACCCGGCAAACCGTCTAATCCCGCTGGTCACTGGGATGCTGAGGAACGGAATGAAGATCCAGTCGGTCGAGCCCATCGAGGTCGCCGCCCCCGCGGACGAACTCTCCTCTCCGTGGAGCTCCACGGTGATCCTGGTGAAGGTGACGACGTCGAACGGAGCCGTCGGCTGGGGCGAGGCGCCGACGACCTTGATGACGCATCCCGTTCGCGAAAGCGTGCGCGAGGTCGCGCGATTCTACGAGGGCCGCGCGCTCCACGACCATGCCGCGTGCCTTCGTGAATTCGAGCGTTACTCGTTCTACCGGTCGCGCTCGATGGAGGCGACGAGCGCGCTCTCCTCGGTCGACATCGCTTGCCACGACCTCCTCGGCCACGAGCTCGGCGCTCCCATTTCGGTGCTGCTCGGAGGAGCGATTCGCGATCGGGTGACCGCGTATTCGAACGGCTGGTACTCGGACGCCATCGAGCCCGAGGAGTTCGCTGACAAGGCCCTCGCCATGGTTCGGGCCGGGTTTGGCGCGCTGAAGTTCGACCCGTTCGCCGACCAGTACCGCACGCTGTCCCCCGAGGGGCTGGAAGCGGCGGTCGCGCGAGTGCGCGCGGTGCGGGAGGCGGTCGGGGACACCGTGGACCTGTTGATCGAGTACCACGGCCGATTCCTGCCGGAGGCGGCGGTACGCGCCGGCCGAGCGCTCGACGTCTTCCACCCGCGGTTCATGGAAGAACCGGTCCTGCCGGAGCTGTGCGATGCCCTGGCGGAGTTCCGGCGCTCGGTCCGAACGCCGGTCGCCCTCGGGGAACGGTTGTTGACCGCAGCGGACTTCGAGAGTTTTCTCGCCCGGGGGCTGGTGGACATCCTGCAACCGGACATCACGAACTCCGGAGGGTTCACCTACGGTCGAGAGATCGCGGGCGTAGCGGCGGCTCGGGGTGCGCCCGTCGCCTACCACAACGCCTTTGGACCGGTCCAGACCGCCGCGACCCTGCAGATGGACGCGGTGCTCCCGACGTTCTTCCTCCAGGAGAGCTTCGAGGCGAGCTGGCCGGAGTGGAAACGTTCGCTCGTCCGGGGCTACGAGGTCGCCTCGGGAGAGTTCGCCATCCCTTCCAAACCGGGCCTGGGGATCGAGGTGGACGAACGGGCGGTCGAGAGGTACCGTTCGGAGATGGTCGACCCGATCGGGCCCGAACCGCCGTGGGTGATCGGTGGCACCTGGGTCCGGCGGTCAGCGACCCATAGCCGGCCGCCGCGGACCGTTCCTCCTGCCGGAGACGCGAGGGTCCGTGGCTCCCGGCGACCGGCTCGAAAGCAACGTCCCCGCCCCTAGGACGCCGGCCCCGCATCCAACCTGGGCCGACCGCCGCCCGGTCCGCCGTTCTTCACGGTGGCGGGTTGAGAGTGTTGATCGTAATGCTCAGGACGAGCGACGCGCCGGGGTCCGACGGAGCGGAGATCGTGAACACGAAATTCGCGGAATCCTCGCCCGCGGGAACGACGATCGGCACCGCGGGATGACTGCCGTGGTACACGAACGGCGAATCCACGAAGACGGAGTACACGGTGTGATTGACGAAATCATGGTTCCATAGAACGATCGGTACTCCGAACGACGAGCCGGGCGCGACGCTCAAGGGGTATCCGTTCAGGCCCGGGTAGCTCAGGTTGTTCGGCCCAAACCAGAAGTGGCCGGAGGCGTTGGTCCCCTCGAGGATCGAGTACCGCGTCCCGGAAACCGTGACGGGGGCGACCGTGGACGCGGGCAGCACGAGATACCCGATCCCGATCAGAACGAGCAGGACGACGACCACGGCGGTCGCGCCGACGACCGCGAACTCCAACAGCCGAGATCGGCGCAGCTTCATTTGCCCCTCGGCCGCGTACCGCCGCTAGCGGCGGGCCGACTTTCCCTCGGGCTCGTTGGATTGGCTCTCGTCATCCCTCGAGTAGAGAAGGCCGCGACGAGTCTGCTCACCCCTGGGAGGCGGGCGGCGGGGCGAGCGCGACCACCGGGATGGTAGCCAGGACCGTGCCGGGAGTGCCGGTGTACGTAAGGACGATCGTGCAGGCGCCGGGGTCCGTAAAGCACCACGGGGGCGCTCCGTGGTAGTCGTCACAATCGAAGACCGGGTGCGAGGCCGTCCCGCCGCAATCTTCGTAGTCGAGCGGGTACCCCCCGTTGTGGATGTAGAGGATGAAGGTGTCCCCGGCCTCCAGAACGACCGCGTTCTGGGTCAACGGGTCGAACAGTCCCAGCCGGTTGAAGAACGTGCCGAACGCTCCACCCCCGAAGCCCCCCGCGTGGAAGTTCGCACACCACCCGAGCTGCGGGCCGCTGGACGGGTAGGTACCGAATCCAGGGTACCATGTCATCGAGGCCAGGGATCCCGTGATCAGAACGGTGGTATTGTTCCCGAGTCCTTGAGCCCCTTGGGACGACGTTGCCTGGCCATATAGGCCGTTGCACAGGAACGTCAGCGTCACTTCCGAGAGGGGAATGTTCAGCGGCGAGGTGCTCGAAATGATGATCTCGCTCGTGTTCAGGATCGAGTAGGCGCCCGTGTTGGGGTTTTGATCGGTCGGGTCCCCCCACACGGGGTTGCTGCCTCCCGAGCGGACCACGAAGCCAACGGTGGGGGTAGCCGGGGGCGTTTGGAAGTGGAACGTCCAAAGGATGACTCCTGCGGTGATGGTCAGCCCCACCAGCAGAATCGCAGCGATGATCTGGGACACCCCCCGGCGGTCAGTGCGAAGGCGGTGGTGGCGCCGGCTGGGACGCATCACCTAAATCATCGAAGGGAGGGGGTAATCAACCTTGTGGTCGCGACGGGATGATTCAGGTTGCCGGAAGGAAGCAATTCACGCCGCAATCCCACGGCGAGGCCCGTCACGGTGCGTGCTCTCGCCCTTAGCCGGAGAGGGGGGTCAGGGCGTCCACCGTGAGGTCGAGAACCCACGAACTGCCGGCCCCGGTGGGGGTCCCGACAGTCAGCTGAATCTCCGCGCTGTCCGACCCACCGGGGATCAACGCCGGGAGGGTGGGGCTCGCGGACCGAATGATGAAGGGGGAGCCAGCGAGAATCGAGTAGATCGTGTGGTTGGCCGAGTCGAAATTCTCGAACAGCCATGTGACCGTGAACTGTCCGCCCGCAGCGACCTGCTTGGGGTAGCCGTTCGCCGCGGTAAAGTTGAACTCCGAGGGGCCGAACCATCCGGAGCCGCTGGGCGTCGTGCCCTGCTCCACGGTCCAATGCACGCTGGAGATGGTCAGTTGCGAGCCCGGGAGGCTGATCCATCCGAGGCCAAAGCTAACGAGGAGCACGATGACCGCGGCCACGACCACCACCGTGAGGCCGATGATCCTGCGACGCGTCCAGACATGGCGGTTCACCGAGTCACCTTCCGACGCGACGCCTCGCGACCGCCCGCCATCGGTACCAACTGACCGCGCCCCGAGGTTATCTATCTCACTCCGGCACGGCAACCCTTGGGGCAGGCCCAGCGGGGTCGGCCCCATATGTTGTCCCAGGAATCCGGAACCGGTCCGCGCGGTGCCCGACCTGGCCTCGGCGGGATACTGTCCGACCAGGCGATGGGTTTGTGAACCTCCGAGAGCTAGTTACGATGGTAACTGCGCGTCCGGCGGGGTGCCGGGTCATGAAAGTTCGGATCCGTTCCTGGAGGCTGCATCGAGGACTCACCTTGCTCGCTGGCGGCTGTGTCGCTGCGCTCGTGATCGTAGCGGTGGTCCTCTACCTGATCCCGGTGGTGGCTCCCCCACCAAAGGTTACGGTCGACCATCTCGACTGGACCATCGCCCAAGGAACTTGGAAGTTCAACAACAAGACCGAGCCCTGGTTCGTAGAACAGTACATCAACCAATCCGGGCCGGCCTCGGGGTACCCGTTCCAGGTCGGGTCCGGCAAGACCTTCAACACTTCGCTGGTTCTGGTCGAGTTCGACCCTAGCCCGGTGGCCGTCTGCACGATCACGGTCGCACCACCGTTGGAGGTCGTCTCGACGTTCCCGGCCCTACCGGCGCCCATGGAGGGCGGGGAGGACAACCTCCTCCAGATCACGATCCTCGTCGATGCCCCCGCCGGTGCGGTCATCAATGGGGTCGGCGAGATCAATTCGGTGGGGTGCGCGGTTCCTCCGTTCTAGCCACGCGCGTCGTTCTTGGCGACCCTTGCCCCGCGGCGACGTTCGTCGCGGGAACGCGGGAGCCGCCGGAGAGGGTTGAACTCCCGACCTGCTGATTACAAATCAGCCGCTCTACCAGCTGAGCTACGGCGGCACGTGAGAGCGATTTCCCGTCGGTGACTTAAGACCCCTTCTCCGGAGCCGCGGACGATCCTCAAAGCGCCCGGAAGCCTACATACCCACCCAAGGTGTGCCTGCGACGATGAGTCGCACGTTGGAATCGGACCGCGAGGTCCGCGCGCCCCGAGGGACCGTGCTCTCGTGCCGCGGCTGGCCCCAGGAGGCCGCCTTGCGACTCCTGATGAACAACCTCGACCCTGAAGTGGCCCGCGACCCGCACCATCTCATCGTCTACGGCGGGCGGGGGAAGGCCGCGCGCGATTGGGAATCATACGACCAGATCGTGGAGTCGCTCCGGTCTCTCGGCGAAGCCGAGACGTTGCTCGTCCAGTCGGGTAAGCCGGTCGGAGTGTTCCCCACCCATCCGGACGCCCCGCGGGTACTGATCGCCAACGCCCTCCTCGTGCCTCGGTGGGCCACGGACGAGATCTTCTGGGACCTCGAAAGCCGGGGTCTCACGATGTACGGCCAGATGACCGCGGGCAGTTGGGTCTACATCGGGACCCAGGGGATTCTTCAGGGCACCTACGAGACGTTCGCCGCCCTTGCACGTGTCGAATTCGGGTCTCCCGACCTCACGGGCCGCTGGGTCTTGACCTCGGGTCTCGGCGAGATGGGCGGTGCGCAACCGCTGGCCGTCACTATGCTGGGAGGCGTGGCGCTGATCGTCGACGTCGACCCCCGGGCGATCGCGCGACGTCTAGGCCATCGATACCTCGACGTCGAGGCCCACGATCTCGAGGACGCGGTGCGGCTCGTTCACGAGGCGGCCTCAGCCCGACGGCCGCTCTCCGTGGGCCTGTGTGCCAACGCGGCGGACGTGTATCCCGAGGTAGTTCGACGGAAGCTGGCGCCGGACGTGGTCAGCGACCAGACGGCCGCTCACGACCTGACAGTCGGATACATTCCGCAGGGCATGAGTGTCGAGGACGCTGCGAAGTCGCGGGCCGTCGACCTGCCGAGCTACCTGGCGCGAGTTCGGACCTCGCTAGCCACCGAGGCGCGCGCCATCCTCGAGCTGCGCCGGCAAGGGTCGGTCGCCTTTGATTACGGCAATAACTTCCGCACGCAGGCCCGGGAGGCTGGAGTCGTCGACGCGTTCGATATCCCCGGCTACGTCCCACGGTACATCCGGCCCTTGTTCGCCGTCGGAAGTGGACCGTTCCGCTGGCTGGCGTTGAGCGGAGAACCGGACGACATTCTCCGTATCGACCGGATGATCCTCTCGGAGTTCGCCGCGAACGAACACCTGTGCCGGTGGATCCGTCTTGCCGGGGAGCGAGTGAAGTTCCAGGGCCTGCCGGCCCGCATCTGTTACATGGGCTATGGCGAGAGAGAGCGGTTCGGCCATCTCGTCAATCAGCTGGTGCACGACGGCGCGCTGCGCGCCCCGGTCGCTATCGGACGGGACCACCACGACACGGGCAGCGTTGCGAGTCCATACCGTGAGACCGAGGCCATGCGGGACGGATCGGACGCGATCGCGGATTGGCCCATTCTGAACGCCCTGCTCAACGTCGCCAGTGGCGCGACCTGGGTGTCGGTTCATCACGGCGGCGGCGTGGGCATCGGCAACTCGATCCACGCCGGGTTGGTGATCGTCGCGGACGGAACCTCCGACGCGGACCGCCGGATCGGACGCGTCCTGCATAACGACCCCGGCATCGGGGTGGCGCGGCACGCCGACGCCGGCTACCCGGAATCGATCCACCTCGCCGAATCCGCTCGGTTCCGTATTCCGGGGCTCCCGCGTCGGACCTAGGGCCAAACTCTTGACCTGCGGGTCGTCTCGTCGTGCATGTCCCCCCTGATTACCGAGGCCCAAGCTGACCTGCTCGCCCGCCGGGTGCTCCAGGACCGATTGCACGTCCGGCCGAAGGAGAATGTGACGATCGAAGCGTACCCGACGGCCCTGCCCTGGGCGACTGCTTTCGTTCGCGAGGCCCGACGCCTCGGAGCCCACCCTCTGTTCCTCTACGAGGACGAGCCGTCGTACTGGAGGGCGGTTGAGGAGGGCCGAGCGTCGCTGGTCGGTTCGCCGGGCGATCAGGAGTGGGCGGTTCTCGAGAAGACCGATGCCTACGTCTATTTCTGGGGTCCAGAGGACCAAACGCGGGCCGCTCGGCTACCCGAATCCACTTGGACGAAGCTGACGGCGTTCAACGGCCGCTGGTACGACGTGGCACGCAAGTCCGGCGTTCGCGGCGCACGGATGGGGATTGCGCGGGTAACCGAGAAGAACGCCCGGTTCTGGAGAGTAGCGGTCGGCCGCTGGATGCGCGAGGTCTACCAGGCGTCCGTACGCAGCCCTGCCCAGCTGCAGAAGGACGCGGCTCGGTTCGGTAGGATCCTCGAGAAAGGAAAGACCGTCCGGATCCGCCACTCCAACGGGACCGACTTGACGTTGGGTCTCGCGCATCGCCATGCAGTGGTAGGCATCGGGGAGGTCACCCGCGAGTCGATGGCGACCCGGTTCGGAAACATGGCCTCCGTTCCGGACGCGAACGTCTACGTGGCGGTCGACGAGGAAACGGCGGATGGACGCCTCATCTCGAACCGAGTGAATTCGTCGTTCGGCAAGCCGCTCACGGGAGGCCGGTTTACGTTCCTAGGAGGACGACTTCAGGGGTTCTCGTTCGCTCAGGGTGGAAAAGAATTTCGCACTGCCTACCAGCCCGCCGGACCCGGCAAGGACCGTCCGTCCTTCATCGAGATCGGCCTCGATGCCGGGATTCGGACGGCTCCGATGCTCGAGGAGAGCGAGCGGGGTGCGGTCACCGTGGGCGTGGGGCGGAATGCCCAACTGGGGGGCAAGACCACGACCAACTTCTTCGGATTCATTACCGTGGGGGCAGCCGACCTGTTCATCGACGGTCGACGGGTCGTTCGGGGCGGACGGCTCGTCTAAGACCTCGGCGGGGCCACCCCGTGTCACGGTGTGACATGGGGTCTCACCGTCCGCGGGGTCCGCGAGCCACCCCCTTATGTCGGGGTTCCCGGAATTCTTCCCCTGACGGAGAGAGCTCCGTCGGAAGGAAAACATGGCGAAACTCGGCGGAAAGAAAGCCTGGGTCGCGGCGGGCGTCGCGCTCCTCTTGGCCTTCGCGATCGTTCCGGCGCTCTCAGGCGCCGCGAGCGCCGCGTCGGTCACGAGCCCCGCGTTGGTCAACCCCGCGAACCAGTGGGCCTACGGCGGAGAAGGATGGTCGAATAACAGCCTGGTGATCGGTAATGCCACGATCCACTGGGACAGCATGTTTGGATGGACCGTGATCTTCACGGTCACTCAAACCGCGCCGGGGATCTGGATGATCGAGGAACAGCGAACGCTCGGGATCACGATCTCGACGAGCGCCTCCTCGCCCCATGGCGTCGGCACCTACTACTATCACGCGCAGGAGACCGATGTGGCGTTCGCGAACGTAACGAACCACTCGGTCGTCTACGTCGGTGGCCAGGCGGTACCTGCCCTCGGGATCCTGAACGCGTCGGCGTCCGTGAACGGGCTGATCGACCAATCGATCAGCGTGACGGTGGGCGGCCTCACTCGCAGCGCTTCGCTGGACGTAACGGGGACGGCGCACGCCTTCACGTCGTTCGCCCCGTCCCTCGGCCTCATCCCGCTGAACCTCTCGGGGATCCACGAGTGGAACTCGACGGCGGTGGCTAGCCCCTCGGCGAGCTGGAACGTGTCGTGGACCTGGAAGGACCAGGGCTACAACGGCACCACAGGGTCGGGCTCCGGCTCGAAGACCGGAAACCTGAGCGGCACCGGCATCGTGCGCCTGACCGGTTTCCAGGTCGCCGTGCTGCATCCGTTCTCGGACCACATGGTACGGGTCGGATTGGTGCTGATCATCCAGGGTCCGTTCGACGACTACGACGCGTTCATCCTGGTGCCCCACGACTTCGACCTGTTCGGCAGCGCCGTCCACGACTACGACTCGCTGCAGCTCGGCTCGGCAGGTATCTCCGCGGAGAACCTGTATGTCAGCTCGGGTCCCGGTGGCCCCACGGTCACCGCGGCCGACCAGACGTTCGGGTCCGCCGACACCGCGATCAACGCGCAGGCGAGCCCCATGACGGACGTCGCGCCGGCCGCTTCGTCCTCGCCGGCCACGACCGTGAACGGTCAACCGATCAGCTTGGCCCAGGCGCAGGCGATCAACCACGGCCTTACGAGCGGTCCCAGCTCCTCGGGTGGGTCGATGGCGAACGGCGTCCTGGTCGCGGCCTTGATCGGCCTGGTGGTCGTAGCGGTCGTCGGAACGCTCGGAGTGATCGAGTGGCGCTCCTACTCCCGGCGACGCTCGAAGGGCGGCCTGGTGGGCGGATACGGTGAGAGCTGGCCGAACGGCGTTCCCCCCGCCGCGGCCCTGCCGCCGAATGTCTCGGGTCCGACCGCACCGCAGAGCGGCCCGGGCACCCTTGAGGACCCCAGCCGGCGACTCTAGGCGACACCGTGTGCCCACGGTGGGTCCCGCACGGGACCCACCCAACCCCTTCCCTACTTCTCTTCCGAATCCGGCGAGCCGAGGGGTCCGCGGGCCGCCGCGGAAAGTCGGCGGGCCGCGGCCTCGAGCACGCGCCGGTCGCTATCGTAGACCATACGTTCGCGTGCCGCGGAGACACTCACCCACTCCGACCGGTCGAAGATTGGCTCGAGGTGGGGGTTTCGCTCCGGGGTTCGGGCGAGAAAATAGACCGTCGATTTGTAGACGTTGTGCCCCTTTCTGGGGTTGTAGAACCGGTAAGAGACTTCGGCGATCTCTCCGTCCAGTCGGAGCTGCGTCAACCCGGTCTCCTCGCGAATCTCTCGGACCGCCGCCGTAGCGAGGGACTCTCCCGGGTCGACGTGACCCTTCGGGAAGCACCAACGGTCCTCGTCCTGTTGGTGGAGGACCAGGAGGTCGCCCGTCCCCTCGTGAACGAGTACCGCGCCCGCCGCGAGTTCGGCAACGATCGCGGCATCGGGTCGGAACGGTTCGGTCCGTCGGGACACAGGCCCGGCAGACCCGAAGCACCCTATGAATACTTGGAGCGCCGGGAGGGAGACGGGCCGGTCTCGCCCGCCCCAGCGCACTTGCGCCGAGACTTTATGGTGGAGAACACCTCCGAGCGCAGCGATGCTCGAGCCCGGCGAGGAGTATCACGACCTGGCCACGCTCGTACGCCGAAAGGCGGAAAAGAACGGAGCGAGGGTCGCGCTACGGTTCGAGCAACGCGACCTCAGCTATCGCGAACTCGACCGGGAAACCGAACTCATCGCTGCGGGGTTGGCACAGGAGGGTGTCCATTCCGGGGACCGGCTCGCCGTGTTGTTGTTCAACACCCCCGAGTTCCCATTGGTCTGGTTCGGCGCGGCGAAACGCGGCGCCGTCCTCGTGCCCCTCAACACTGGGTTGAAGGGAGAGATCCTCCGCTACGAGCTGACCGATTGTGCTCCTGCGGGACTCGTCATCGACCGGCGACTCTGGCCGGCCTACGCTCCACTGCGTGAAGGACTGGGGATCCCCCGGGAGTGGGTGGTCGATCTCACGACCCCGGACGAACCACTCGCGGATGGTGCGGTTCCCTTCGGGAAGCTCCGTGCCTCGCATCCGCTCAAAGATGCCCCGGTCCTCCGGCCGAACGACCCGGTCTCGATCATGTACACGAGCGGAACCACCGGACCGCCGAAGGGCGCTATCATTCCGCACGAGAAACAGGTCACCACTCCGCGGGAAATCGGGCTCCGCAGCCGGCTCGACCCGAATTCGGTGCTGTTCACGGCGCTCCCGCTCTTCCACTGCAATGCGCAGGAGATGACGCTGCTCACGGCGCTGCTCAATGACCTCACCGCCGCGTTCGACGAACGATTCCACGCGTCGACCTACTGGGAGTCGGCCGCCCGGCGCGGAGCCACGCACGTGTCGCTGCTCATTTCGATGATCAATGTGTTGTTCAAGCAACCGCCCAAGCCGAGCGACCGACTCCACCAGGTCCGCACCGCTCTAACGGCCGGAACGACCAAAGCGATCTGGGCGGAGTTCGAGCACCGCTTCGGTCTCACGGTCGTCGAGCTCTATGGCATGACCGAATGCGGCTGCACGACGCTCATGAATCCGCCGGACCGGATCCGGCTCGGCTCGGTGGGGACTCCGCTCGGATTCGTCGAAGCGGACGTCGTGGACGACGACGACCGGCCCGTTCCCCCCAACTCTCGTGGGGAGCTGGTGGTGCGCTCGCGCGCGCCCTTCACGATGTTCCTAGGCTACCTGAACAAACCGGAGAAGACCGTTGAGTCCTGGCGGAACCTCTGGTTCCACACCGGCGACTACGTGACCCGCGACGAGGAAGGGTACTACTATTTCGTCGACCGGAAGAAAGACGTGATCCGGCGGCGCGGAGAGAACCTGGCCCCGTACGATGTGGAATCCGTGCTCAATCGCCACCCGGCCGTGTTCGAGTCGGTGGTCGTGGGCGTCGCCTCCGCGCTCGGCGAGGAGGATGTCAAGGCGTTCGTGCAGCTGAAAGCGTCGACCCAGGTCGAGGCGCGGGAGCTGTTCGAGTACTGCGTGGATCATCTCCCGTTCTTCATGGTGCCCCAGGTGATCGAGTTCATCGACGAGATCCCGAGGACCGCGAATCAGAAGGCCCAGCGGTACGTGTTGCGTGAACGGAAAGGGGGAGTCGAGCACGACCGGGATAAGCTCGGGGTCGCCATCCGCAAGCCGTAGGCTACCGGGCGCGCGCGCCCGCCCGCTCGTTCTCCTGGACGCCAACGCCCTCTTTCTCCCGGTCCGCACCGGTTTCCCGTTGGAAGCGGAGGTCGACCGCCTCCGGCCGGGCGCGATCCTCGCCGTGCCCTTCTCCGTTCTCGGAGAGCTTGACCGGTTGACCGCACGCGGCACCATCGGGGCCGCGGCGGCGCGGGCTCTCGCGGCCAAGTATCGAGTCCTTCCGTCGACCGGACGGGGGGACGACGCCGTGGTCCAGACGGCCGTGCGACTCGGGGCATGGGTGGTCACGGCCGACCGCGCTCTCCGCGCTCGCTTGACGCTGCGCGGGGTCGTGGTCCTCTCGCCCCGCGACCGCCATCGCCTGGAAGCCCACCTCGCCCGGACGGCCCCGGCCGAGCGGAGTCTCCCTCGGAGCCCCAACGGTTAAGAAGCGCACCGGGCTCGACGGCGATAGTGGGAACGGCATGCGCGACGACGACCGTTTGCTCGACCTCCCGGAGGCGGAATTCGGGAGCGGGATCATCGGCGTCTGCGATGTCTGCGGGATCCGACAAGCCGTCATCGTTCTGAACAAAGAGCGATTCAAGCTCTGCGTCATCGACTTCTTGAACAAGGCGTGGCTGAAGACCGACCGCAAGCCCGGGGTACCCGCGCCGCTCTACCGCAGCGATCGGGTCTGGTTCGAGACCAAGGCGAGCTCGGCCGGCCGGGCCCAGGGCATCCTGCTCTCGCCGACCAAGGTCGTCCGACATCCGGTCGTGCTGATCACCCCCGACACCTTCGGTCTCACGACCACCCTGCTCGACGCCGCGATCCGGTTCGCTCGAGAGGGGTTCGAGGTGTTCTTGCCCGATGTCGCGAAGACCGACGGCATCGGCGGACTGCACCACCTCGCACTCCGGGCCGGGACCCTGTTCCGCGGAGGGGTCGCGGTCGACGCGAAGCGGACCGCGGTCCTGGTGGACCTGTACGCGGACGCGCTGGAGTTCCTGCGGGGTCGAGAAATGGTGGATTCATCGAAGTCCGCTGTGTTCGGCACATCGTACGGTGCGAGCCTCGCGCTCGCCGTGGCCGCTCGCGACACCCGCCTCGCCGCGGCCGTCCTTGCCTACCCGATGCCGGTCCGGCCCGCGAACCTGCCCCGGCTCCTCAACGCGCCGTTGCTGTTCGTTGCGGGATCGCGCGACCGTGGGGCCGCCAAAGCTCGAGCCCAGTTCGCAGCGACGCCGCCGGATGCGAACATCCCGTTCCGCTACCTCGACATTCCCGGCGCCCGCCACGACTTCCTTTCCCGCGACCTCTCGGCCTACGACCTGAAGAGCGCCGAGCAGGCCTGGACGGAGATGGTCGCGTTCCTGAAGCGCCAGTTGATGCCTCCGCCTCCTCGACCCCCGTCGCCCCCGGTCAAGACCTCGAGTGACCCGCTGGCCCCGGCGGCCGGAAAGACGATGGCTCCCCCCGCCGGGTCCGCCCCGGCTACGGTAGTCCGTCCGAGTCCTACCGGCTGAGTAACGGGTCGGACCGGCCTAGCCGGTGGCTGGGATCTGGGACGCGGTCTCGACCAGCTCCTTGGCCGCCTTCGTGAACCGCATGGCTTTCAGCAGGTTGCCCTTGATGCGAAACGTTCCGTCCAGGATCGCCTTCACCGGGTCGACCTCGTGGCGGAGCAGTCGCTGCCAGTTCTCGGGGGTCCCTTCGTACACGAACTCGCTCGCCACGGCGCGCGCATCCTCGTGGTAGGTCGCCTCCATGCATTCTCCGTGGGCGAGGGCGAGGAGCACTCCGGGGGCCGGGGCGTTGGAGTCGACCGGCTTCACGAGCAGCAGGATGTCACCGACCCAGGCCGCCGCCGCCTCGCGATACGCCGAGTTGGCGTTCAGGGCCGACCGGTACGCGGCCGCCCATTCCGCGGAGGGGAACCTCACCGCACGACCTCCGGCACATCGTTCCCGGCGAATCCATCGCGAAGCGGTGTCGGGCGGCTCGAGGGAGAAGCGAGCCGCTTCCTAGGAGTAGTCATAGAATCCCTGGCCGGTCTTCCGACCCAGGTGACCGGCGTCGACCATGCGGCGGAGCAGGTACGCGGGTCGGTACTTCGGGTCCCCGTACTCCCGGAAGAGCGTCTCGGAGACCTCGAGGGAGACGTCGAGTCCGATCATGTCGGCCAGCTCGAACGGGCCCATGGGCATCCCCGCACCGGCTTTCATCGCGGTGTCGATGTCGCGGGAGCTGGCTAGATTCTCGTCCAGCGCAAAGCACGCCTCGTTGAGCACGGGGATCAGGAGCCGATTGACCACGAAGGCGGGCGATTCCTTGACCCGGATCGGGACCAGCGGGTACCGGTGGTTCCGCAGGCCCTGCAGGAAGTCGATGGTGTCGGTGATGACATCTTCCCGGGTCTCCACGCCTCCGGCCACCTCCACCAACGGCAGCGTGTACGGCGGGTTGAAGAAGTGCGTGACCAGCGTTTCGCGGACGTGCTTGAGCCCTCGGCCGAGACGGGTAATGGAAAGCGAGGACGTGTTCGTCGCGATCACCGCATGGTCCGGCACGGCCCGGTCCAACGCCTCGAGGACGGGGCGCTTGACCTCGAAGCGCTCGAAGACGGCCTCGACCACGAAGTCGACGTCAGCGAAGGCCGTGTAATCGGTCGTGCCGTGAACACGGGCCACGATCTGGTCACCGCGGGCCCGGTCGACCTTCGGGGCGAGCTTGTGCCGGATCCGTTCTCGCTGCGCCTCGGAGAGCTCCCCGGCGAGGTCGGAGACCCGTTCGATCTCCTTGTCCGCCCGGCCCTGCTGAAATCCGACGAGCTCGTCGACGTAGCCGCGGACCCGAGCGAGACCTTTCTCGACGAGGGCCGCATCGACGTCCTTGAGAACGACGTCGATCCCGTTGAAGGCGAGGACCTCCGCGATCGCCGCGCCCATCGTTCCGGCTCCCACGACCCCGGCTTTTGCGACTCGCATCGGAGCACCCGGGGCCGGAGCGGCGGCACGCTACATAACCTCGGGGGACAGTCTTCGAGGATTCGGACTTCGCACCCCTCGGGGAATCAGGGCAGGGAGCGCCGTCGTTCGAGGTCGGTCATGATCTGTTCGTACTGTTCGCGGGTGATCTCCCCGCGCGCGTACCGTTGACGCGCGACCCTCACCGCCGGGTCCCCGTAACGGTCGCCCGGTTGGCCGCGCCGATATCGGATCGCTCGACTCCAGAAGACCATGCGAACGGTGAAGAAACCTATCCATAGCACCAGGAACAGCAGGAAGAAACCTCCCCACACTCCGAACAGGGGGTGGGCCGGCGAACTTCCGAGGATCCCTCCGAGCAGGAGGACCACCACGAGGAGGAGGACGGCGGCCATCAGAACGATCCAAACCAGGAATCTGCCGGGCCATCGCCTGCGTTCTTCGCCCGGGGAATACACGTACTGCCTCGACCGGGAATCCGGGAGCGAGTATCTCAGCTTTCGTCCCGTCGGGCGCGAGGTGGTTACGCGAAGATTTAAACTATCGACCGGGCTCGGACATCTCGCGCGGGGATAGCCCAGCCCGGTAAGGCGCTGGATTGCTAATCCAGTGGTGGTTTCACCTCGGGGGTTCAAAGGAGAGGCCGGCGGACCCGGCTCTCGGAGATTCCCCCTCCCCGCGTCCCGAGGCGGACGGGGGTCCGGGCTCGGTCCGGGCGCGGTACACCTCTCCGTCGCGTCGCACCATCACGATCGCCCCGATGGCCGGCAGCGAACCGTCCACGATCGCTAGGAGTCGCACCGAGTCCGGTAGCTCGACGAACGCGAGGAGGTGGGGGCTCTCCCAGCCCGCCGCCGGATGCACGAGCTCGGTCGCTGCCAGGATCTTGCCGAGGGCCGGGGCGGCGTAGCGGTGACAATCGGTCGAGCCGCACCTCGGGCAAGGTCCGTCGGTTGGCAAGAATCGTGCTTGGCATGAGCCGCACCTAACGAGCTCGACTGTCTCCACCACAGCGTTCACGGGACCTCCCGGCCCAGGATCGTCACGAAGTTGTGAGCGGCAATTCCACTCATCGCGTGGGCGAGCCCCACTTTCGGCGACCGCGCGATGGAGTGAGTTCCCGCCTCCCCCCGAAGCTGCAGCGCGACCTCGCCGACCTCGGCCAGCCCTGACGCCGCGACTGGGTGGCCTCGGCCGATCACGCCGCCGCTCGGGTTCACGGGGACCCGACCGTCGGGCAACACCCACCCCTTCTCGAACCACTGTGCCGCCTCCCCCGCGCCGCACAGGCCGAGGTCCTCGATGTGGATCATCGAGAACGGCGAGAATGCGTCGTGGACCTCTACGAAGTCTATCTCCTTACGTGTCAGGTGGGCCGACTCGTACGCGCGTTGGGCCGCAACGCGCGTCGCTGTAAACGACGTGAGGTCCGCCCGGTCAACGATGCGTAACGCGTCGAACCCCTGGCCCAGCCCCAGCACGGTGGCGGGCCCCCGACCACGCTCGAGCACGAGGGCGGTGGCTCCGTCGGAGATGGGAGAGCAGTGGAGGAGTCGGAGGGGGAGGGCGATCGGTCGGCTCGCGGCGACCTCCGCCGCGCTGACGGGTTTCTGGAACTGCGCATTGGGATTGCGCGCGGCCATCGCCCGAGCGTGGACCGAGGCGGCGTCGCACACATCGGTCGTCAGGCCGTACTGCTCGAGGTAGCGCTGGGTGACGAGCGCCGCAAGGGCGGGCATGGTCGCCCCGGCGGCGACCTCGCTCGTGTGCAGCGACGCCGCGAGCTCCCGGGTGATGGTCGCCGTGGGGCGGTCCGTCATCTTCTCCGCCGCGACGACCAGGGCCCGGTCGAACCGCCCCGATTCCAGGGCGGTCACCGCCGTGTGGAAAGTCATGCCTCCGGTGCCGCTCGCCGAGTCGACCCGAAATCCCGACGAGGTCTCCAGGCTCAACCGACCCGCGAGCCGCGGAAGGAAGGCCTCCGGGCCATAGGGACCGTGGGCGAGCATCGTACCGGCGACCAGGAGATCGATCGGTTTCCGACCGATGCCTTCGAGCGCGAGATTCGCCGCTTCGGCGGCGAGCTCGATGAGTCCCTCGGGCCGCTTTCCGAACCGGCCCATTCCCACCGACGTGACCTGGACGTTCACGACCCGGTCCCCCGTGTTGGCCCGAGCAGGGTGCGGGCGCGGGCGAGGAACTTCGATAGGTCCTGGCCGTCCTCCCATCGAAGCGCGCCGTTCCCTTCCCGTGTCGTTCCCACGGGCGGGAGACCCCGACAGATGAGGCCCAGCACCCCCGAGCTGGTCGCGTCACTCCCTCGGTAGATCCTCCAGGTTTCCGCCGACCGAAGTCCGATTCGGCGGTAGGCGTAGAGCACCGACAGACCGACCTTGGCGATGGCCTTGCGATGCGCTGCGAGCTGAGCGTTCGCCCGTCCGCTCGCGGCCGTGAAGTGGATCACCGACTCGGAGGAGGCTTTGACCTCGATCGGGAAGGATAGGCTCCAGCGCATCGCCACCAGGTCAAAACCGAGGGAACCGGCTCCCCGAACCACGAGGAATGGCTCGTCGATGACCCGCTCGAACTCCGAGCGCTCCGTGGGAGGGAGGGTGCGAGCGTAGGACCGAACGGCCGAGGGGTTTCCTTCCAGCAGAGTCCGGAGCTCTCGTTCGTAGCTGGAGAAACTCCGTCCGACCACGGCCTCCCCTCTGGGGAGGGAGCAAATAAGACGGTCGGCGGACTCGTGGATTGGATGGTGACTTCGGCGGCTGTCGATATTTCCGTAGCCGAAGTTCCGGTCGCTCGTGCCCTGGCGAGCCTGGTGGCCGACTCCGACCGCCGACGGACCGTCCGGGGCGTCGCGACCCAGGCGGCTCGGTTCCGGCTCTCGGAGCTGCGGAGCCGACTCCTGCGCGACCGAGTCTTCGCGGACCCAGCTCGCCTGCTTGCCCGCCTCAAACGTCGCGGTCTGCTCGTCGAGATCCTGACCGGGGGAGGGGAGAAGACCTACCAAGTTCCGTATCCGGACGAACTGCGTCAACTGCTCGTGGAGGAGGCGATGCGCTCGGACGCGGTCGAGACGGGACCGCTCCTCCCGATCCCCGACGAGCGTGCCGAGATCCGCGCCATGGACTCGGAGTACCTCGACCATCTGCGTGAGGTCCTTCGAGAAAGATTGGACCAGACCGTAGCGTTCGGTCGCTCGTTCGACGTGGAGAAGCTCGCGGAGTACTTGCGCGACCTGTTCGGGGAGGAGCTTTACTTCGACTCCCTGATCTCCATCCTCCAACAATACGCTCTGTCCGACGCCCCGCTGATCGCCCCCACCGGCCGGACCACGGGTTCGACCGGATTCCACCTTGCGCTGTTTGGCCCGCCGGGAACGGGGAAGACCTTCTCGATCGACGACCTGATCCGCGGGAACCCACGCAGCGGGGTACCGGCTCACGGCCTGCCGGGTCGCAACCGCTACTGTGGCGGGATCACGCCGGCCCAGTTCCTACGGGTCGGGGCCTCCTACACGGGTCGAACGTTCAACTTCATCGTACCCGAGTTCAACGACTGGTTCAAGTATCGAGGGATGGTCGAGCCGCTCAAGCTCGTCATGGAACAACGCGAAGTCAAGTGGGAGACGACGTTGGGAACCGTGGGGCCCTACACGTTCCGTTCTTTCTTCTCCGTGAACTACAACGTCCGCACCGCCGGCGCCCAGGATTACTGGACCACGATCGGCGACCCGAACTTTGCCGCCCTGGAGGACCGAATGCTGCTCCGGTTCCACCCGATGACACGCGCCCGCTTCCGGGCGGTCGAGGCGAGCGCCGAGCGCCTCGAGCTGGCGGAGCTGGAGTTCGCCTCGGCGACCCCGATTCGAGACCATCTCACCCTGGTCTACGCAGCCGAGACGGGTCACCCGCTCGTGGCGGGAAAGTTCCGAGCCCGACCCGTCCGACTAGAGCGGACGCTGTACGACCGGTTGCGAGAGGTCTCCGAGCGCGCTCTGAAGACCACCGACTTCCCCAAGTTCTCGCCGCGCCTCAAGCTGCGCGCGGTTCGCCTGGCGGCCGCGGCAGCGTTGCTCCGCTATTTCCATGACGCCGCCGCGACCTCGCTGTCAATCTCGAAGCTCGAGATCGATTTTGCCCGTCGCTTCTACGAGGAGGAGATCCGTGCCCGAGAGGGACGTCACGGACGAGCCGCCGCCTAAGGCCGTTCGGGAACCGCGCTACCGCGTGCCTTCGGCGGAGCTCGTCCAGCGCGCCGCCCGTCGGGTCGTGCGCGGAGGCAAGGCCTCGTTTCCGTCCCAGGCCGCGTTTCGCGCGGCGCTGCTGGCCCTGCTCCGACGCGACGAGCCTCTCGCCAGTATCGGGGGGGGTCGTCTACGACGGCTCCTGGTCGATGTTCCGGGAGTGCGGATGCACGTGCGCTACACCGAGCATCACGACCTTCGCCCGCTCGACCGTTGCCCCGTGTGTTCTTCCGAGTTGGTGCCCATCCGTAACCGGACGCTGACGGGCGAAACGGTCGCGCTGGGCCAACGTTGCCAACGGTGCGCTTACTGGACGCATTCCGCCCGGAGGGTCCCCGTCCGATACTCGTTCTCTCAAGCCGGTAACGATGGCCGACCGGTGCGTCGAAGCTAGTCTTCCTTCCAGCCGGGGGTGGCAACGACCGCGGGCGGAACGTACGGGTTCGGCGGGGGAGGGCGTCGCTTCCGGGTTCGAGCCGCCGCGAAGAAGATGACGGTGGCGAGGGCCGCGCCCCCTAGGAATCCCAGAAAGATCCCGAGATTGAAAGTGTCGTTCGGTCCCGAATTTTGTGCCGCAGATGAGCCGGACGGAGCGACCGTCACAGGGAGCGTCGCGGTCACGGTGGCACCGGCGGCGTCCACCAGCGAGACGCGGATCGAGAAACTGCCCGCGAGCGCGAAGGCGTGAGTTACCGAGGTCCCAAAGGATAGCGAGCCGTCGCCGAACGACCAAGTGACGTTGTAGGGAGAAAGTCCCCCAGAAACATTGGCGACGAACTTCACCGACGTCCCCGGTACCGGCGGGTTGGTCGAACCAGGAACCCCCGCGGAGAACTTGGCCGCGAGCGCGGGGAGGATATCGACGTTCCGCGTCTGGTTCGCGTAGTCGCCCACGGCATCCAGGTAGTGGAAAGTCACGAGGTAATTTCCGGATCGACCCCACTCGTGGGATGCGTTGAGTCCAGAAGCGACCGTGCCGTCGCCGAACGTCCAACCCGCGGTGCCCGGGGCCGTGCCGCCGGAGATCGCGGCATCGAACATGAGAGGGATGTTGACGTCAGTCGCATTCGTGGGTGAAGCGGTGAAGGTCGCCGTGGGCGGCAAATTGACCTGCACCACTGTCGAATCCGATACTGTCGCGTGGACTGAATCCGTCACAGAGAGGGTCAGTAGGAAGGCGCCCGGAGAACCGTATACGTGGGTGGCATTCGGACCGATCGCTTCCGACCCATCTCCGAAGCTCCACACGTAGGAGTAGATCGGTGTTCCCCCGGTCGCGTCGGCTACGACCGTCAGGTTCGTGTCAACATCGAGGATCGGCGTCGGTCCCGGCGTGAACGTCGTGCGAACGGAGAGCCCGGGGGCGACCGAAAGCACGACAGTCGAATTTGCGGAAAACCCGAAGGTGTCCATGACCGTAGCGGTGATGGTGAAGTTGCCCGGTCCGGCGGGGGTACAGTTCAGAGAGGTCGCATTGACCGAGGAACAACCCGGAGGCAGCCCTAAGTAGGAGATCGTTTCGGCTCCGCTTCCTCCGACGTAGTCGAGGAGGACGGCGGACGTCTGTCCCACGTCGACCGCGCCGGGCGAGACGAGGAAAGATGTGATGCTCGGCGGGCTGGTGATAACGCTCAGAGTCCCGGACTCGAGATCGGCGACCCAGACCACTGACGCCGATCGTCCCGAACTTCCCGCCATCAAGATCGGAGTCGGATCAGTCGGGAGCTCACCCACCGGCATGATCACCTGAGAGCCATGGCTCGCCGAGAGGCTCGAGCCATCGACCACTGTGACCGTTCCGTTGGAATCGGGAAGACCGAGAGCGGTCGTGACGTAGAGGTACGACCGCGAGGGATCGTAAACGACGCCCGTCGCGATGGCGTGAGGCGAGAGAGCGATCGATGAGCCGACCATGAGCCGAGTCGACGGATCGATTACGGTAAGGTTCGCACCCGCCACGTAGACATAATCATCAGCGGCGTCAAACGCGATCGCGGCCGCTCCGGCTCCCGCCGAAATCGCCGGCGAAATGATCTGACCGTTTGTTGCGTTGACCACCTCCACGGCGTGGGAGGTCTCGTTGACGACGAACAGCTCATTCATTGTGGGGTCGAGAGTCATGGTGCCCTGTTGCAAGACCGGACCCACGGGAATCCCGACGGTGAAATCGGTGCTCAGGTTCGATAGGTGTAGGGCCATCAGTCCTCGGGCGCCGTTTCCGACCCACAGAAGACCATCCTCCGAGTCCACCATCACTGGACTGTTCCCCCCAGGAAGTACCGAGCTGTTTGTCAATACAGCGCCCGTGCTGGGACTTACAGCGGCCACGCCGGTTGTCATGCCGACGTAGAGGATACGAGTCAACTCGTCCACTGCGACAGCCATCGCGGGAGACGTTAACCGGATCGGTGCGTCGGCGGACAGCCCAGTTGTTGCGTCCAAAACGAGTATCGGCCCTCCAAAGTCATCCGCAACGAACACTCGATTCGTCGAATTGTCGTACACTGAGCCCGCCGGCTCGGGCCCCAAGCTTGGCGAAGAGGCGATAGGGTGATTCGAGTTCAGGTCTACTATCGATACATTGCGCACCAGACTCGCCCAAACTGAGAGAGAATGGGGCGAGGGGCCCGGCGCAATCTCGGTAACATTCCCGCCAATCGTAAGCCGAGGGTCGATAATGGATCCTGAGTTCGCCTTGATGACAACGAGGTTTGGTCCTGAGGCATTGCCCACGATGAATTCGGAACCGTTTGCGTTGGAGACTATCGGCCCGGCTCCAAATCCGACCGAAGGAAGGTGAGCCGTGAAGAGTGAACTCGAATTGAACTCAGTGACATTTTCGTTTGACGGGATTGTGACCGCTACCGAGCCAGCTGGCCTTGAGTACGCGATTCCCGCCGGGACACCCGGAAGTGGGACAGACGGACCAGTCGAGTTAGTATCGGTGTCGATTGTACGGACGAATGAATCTCCACCGTCTGCGATAAAGAGAGTATGGTCGAACTTATCGAAGGCCAACGCCCGTGGCGACGGACCGACATGAATACCGGAAATCACCACTACGTCGGAGTTACAGTCGATGACAGTGACATTGCTACCTCCTGTATTGGCAACGTAGAGTAGATTGGCCGCGGAATCTAGTGCGAGAGCTGCGGGATGAGAACCCACCGGAATCGAACGATGGACCCAACCTCCGGTTACCGGGTTTACCACTCCGACGCTGTTGTTGTTGTACTCAGCGGTATACAGGAGACCGTTAGCAGGATCGTACAGGAATGCGGACGCGTTCTCAATCGATGAATCGACTCCGCTGAATTGGTTGGTTGTTTCGTTGTAGATTACTGCGGGGGCAAGTTGCGGTACAGCAAGTCCAAAGGTCGAAACCGCGCGTTCTGGAAGCCAGAGCGATCCGGTGGACGGTACGTATGCAGGCACACCTACCTGCCAACCCCGGACGGCGAAGGGAAAATTGCCTAGTCGGGCGGCATTGTAATTCGGAAACACGGTACGGAAGACGGACCCCGCGGACGTCCCAGAGAGCGCGGGAATCACACGCGGATCAGGTGGGGCTGCCGTACCGAGTCGATCGGCGACCATGTTCTCTGCCATCGACCGTGGAACGGGGTGCGAGCCGTTCGAGGATACACGTGGTTGGGCCGACGATACGCCGACCATTGCTGAAGGAAGCAGGAAGAACGCGACGACCGTGACCGAGAGGACCACCGACAGGAGAGGGACAGCCGGCCGCGCCCGTTCCCCCATCCGAGCGCTCATTCCCGGAAGCGACACGGGGTCGGGTCTTAAAGGAAGGTCGCGACGCGAAGGCGTCCCACTAGACCGTCCGGATGACCCGGCCGGCGTTCGCGTCGACGACGATCGTCTGTCGCTGGCCCTTGCGCTCCAGCGCGAACAGCCAGAGCGGAACGTGCAGGAGCTCGGCGTCGCCCACGTTGACCTCGCACTTGAGGTTCGAGACCATGCTGTGCTTCTTGTGGGCGCTCTCGGATTGCAGCTGCTGGACGAACGCCCGGGCGGCGTTGCGGGCGGCGTCCTCGCTGAGGTCCCCGTTGAGGATCGTGGTGTTCGAAGGGATCGATTTCTTGTCGAAGAACGTCCGGTCCGTGAGCCCGAACTGGTACTCCTTCGGCTGGTAGGCGGCCATCGCTTTCACCGCGATGACCGGGTACTCGTACTGGCCCGAGATCGTCTCGGTGCGGTTGGGATTCACGACCGGCCCGGCCATGATCGGGATGACGGAGTACCCCCCGCGTCGGCCCCCGAGCATGCTGCCGAGCACGGCCCCGGCGGCGATCGTGCCGGCGGTCGCCCCGACGGTCGTGGCCACCGCTTGGTAGGTGTAGGTGGTCGCGGCGGACGCCGGCATCACCCAGAACGGCACGTAGGAGAGCTTGGTGTCGACGGTCTTGGAGTCCTCGAAATCGTGCCGGTGGAAGAACCCGGCATCGATCCAGCCGTGGACGACCTGGAGCGCCGCCGCCGGGTCCGTGACCTTCAGCGGCAACATCGTGTGCTTGTTGATCTCCTTCCAGCCTTGGCCGCCGAGGGTGACCGAGCCTCCGCAGTAGTCGCACGAAATGACCGTCTCCCCGAACGTCGGGTGGATCGGGGCCCCGCACGAAGGACACTTCAGCTCCTGAACCCCAGCCGCTCCGAGCGAGGGCGAGCTATTGGTCGGCGGGGGTGGTGGAGGAGGAAGTCCTCCGGCCCCGCCGCCCAACGACGCTCCGCACTTCGAGCAGAACTGCGCGCCGTCGGGCAGGGAGGTGCCACACTTCATGCAGAACATGAGTAGTCCGCTCCTTCCCACCCTTCCGGACGATATCTGACTTTCTTCAGGCGTCCAGCGCCGCCCCGCACGCCGGGCAGAACTTGCCCGTACCGGGTGCATCCTGGCCGCATTTCGGACACTTGCGCGCCGGCGGGGGCGCGAGGGACGCGCCGCAGTTCGGACAGAACTTGACCCCGGCCGTTGTAGGTTGACCGCACTTCGGACACGGCGGGCCGGTCGCGGCCGCCGCGGGAGCAGCGCCCATGGCGTTGCCGCATCCGGGGCAGAAGCGCGTACCGGGTTGGACAAGCGTTCCGCACTTCGGACACGGCTGACCGGGCCCCGGTCCGTAGGCGCCTTGCATCTGGCCGACCATGCCGTAACCCATCCCGAGCCCGGCACCCAGACCGACCCCGGCTCCCGCCATGGCGCCTGCGCCTCCGGAGGGGTTCGCGGCCGCGGTGGTCATCGCTTGGCCCGCCTGGTACTGCATGTAGTTGACGCCGAGAACCCCCATCGACGACCGCGTGTTGACGGCCTTCTGGACGTCATCGGGGAGGTTGACGGAAAGTCCCTGGAGCTGGTTGATCTCCACTCCCAAGGGGCCAAAGTGCTGCGGCGAAAAGCCGAGCACCGCTTGTTCGATCGTCGATAGCGAGGTGGCCAGGTCGGTGACCCGCGTGCCCTGGTCCTTGAGCTTGCCCAGGGTGTTGTAGACGAGCAGGACCATCTGGTCGCGCAAGCGGCCCTCGACGTCCGAGGTCGTGGCCGCGCCGAACGTCCCCACGAACTGGTTGATAAAATTGTCCGGAGCCCCGACACGCCAGCGGTAGCTCCCGAAGACCCGGAGCGAGACCAATCCGAAATCCGGGTCCTTGAAGACGTACGGTTCCGCGCTACCGAACTTCCCGTCGAAGATGCGGCGTTGCAAGTAGTAGACCTCGGCCTCCTGGCGAACCCCCGACAAGGCCTGGATGAGTCCGCCGATCAGACGGGTGTTCATGCTGGTGAGCGCATATCGGTCGGGTTTGTCCAAGTAGGCCAGGACCTTGCCGTCCCGGTAGAAGACCGCGGTCTCGTCCTGCCGGACCACGACGTTGTCGTTCAACCGGATGTTCCGGGGAACGCGCCACATCACGTTGTTGCCCTTGTAGACGTCCTCCCAGTTGATCGTGGTCGAGCCGAGCAGACTGCCGCCCTTCGCCGGTATCGGATTGTTGGTGACCATGGTTGTTCTCCGCCTTCTCTACGAGACCCGTATCCCTTCGATGACCTGCATGCGCGCCTTGAATGCCTGGTCGAGCTGGTTCAATTGGTCGCGCGCGCTGGCGATGAGCGCGGCCGACTGGCCGGAGTTCGAGCTCGCCGCGAGGGCCGGCAACGGGGCGATCGTCAGACTGAGCTGGTCGGCCGCGGCCGCGAATCCGTAGTCGTACTCGTAGAGGCGGTCGAGCTGCTGGGGGTTGACCCGGACTGCCGGGGAGATCCCAGTGTATCCCTGCTCGGCGTGTCGGACCGTGCCTTCGAACCGCCACAGGTCGGCGATCAGGGGGGCGAGGTCGTTCAGGGCCTGGAATTGTCCAGCGTTGGTGAGCGCCGAGCGGGAGTTCTCGACCGTGCTCCGCGCGTTCCTGATCTTGTCGGCCACCTGGATGCGCAGGTAGCTGTCGGCTTCCCGGATGTCCTCGCCCTGCCGGTAGCCGCGGAAGCCGGGGACCAGCAACTGCATCCGCTTCAGGATGCCGCGGTCGTTGTCAACCTTCTGACGCAGGTCGACCGGGGGCGCACCGGCGGGAGCCTGAGTGCCCGTCGAACTGCCCGACTGGGTGTAGAGCGATGAGCCGCAGACGTTGCAGAACCGTGAATTCGCCGGAGCCACCGTTCCGCATTTCGGACAGGCGAGCCCGGCCGTCGGCGGCGGTGGGGGAGGGGGCGGAGGCAACGGGTTCGCGGCCATGTTACGGGCTCCGCGGCGGCGGGCTGCCCCCGGAATTGGGGGGTGGGGGCGCGGTAGCCGGCACGCTCGGGGAATTCGCCGCGGCGTAGGAGAATGCGGAGGGCGCCGTTTCGCGCTGCCAGGAGCCGCGAGAGACCATCTGGTTCTGGGTGGCCGTCACCGAACGGGTGCGCCACGCGATCAGTCCGACCGAGACGGCGAGAGCCACGATCACGATGATCAGTCCCCACAATTGCGCGACGAGCGAGAGGACACCGTAGCTGGGACCGAGCCCGATCGACAGGATGAGCACGGCGAACCCCATCCCGAAGAAACCCCAGGCGAGCGACCGCTGCGCGGAGGGGTCCCGCGAGAACGCCTCCATGAAATAGCAGCCCACCGCGAAGAGCAGGGCAAAGATCCCGATTGCGATCAGCGCCCAGAAGTGCTCGTTCCCCGTGATGGTGACGTACAGGGCGACGAAGAGCAGTACCGCCACGATCAGGAACAGACCGGAGAGGACCCAGCCGCTCCACTTGGAACTCACGGGCTGCAACGCGGGAGACATAGCTGCCATGGACACCGACCCGTCGAAAATGTCGATGGAACTATAAGAGGGTGAGCCGCAGACCCGGCCCCCTCACAGCCGCGGCTCATCGTCCTTCTTGTCGCGCTTTGGGCGGACGCCGGAGGGTACGGGGGGTGCGGGCGGCTCGGCATTGGCCTTGGTCGGCATCGCCGGCGGCTTGCCGGCCGACGGGGCGCCGTCCTTGTGGGCGGAGGGGACCGGCGCCGTATTCTCTCGGATCCGTTCGGGCGACGGATGGGAAGATCTCGCCGGGTGTTCGGGCTTGGGTGCGGGCGCCTTCGGCGCCGGTTCCATCCTCGGAATCGGGGTCTTCTGCCGTTGGAACACACCCTTCAGCGTCCCCAGCGCTCCACCGGACCGGGGGGCGAGATGTCGGGTCGGGTGGACCTCGACTCCATCGATCGGGTGAATGGTGATCGTGGAGATGGGCAGCCCGCATTTAGGACAATTCGGGAACTGGCCGATGCAATGTTGGCAGAGCGGCGCGGTGCAGGAATGCCGGACGGAAGCGATCCCCCCGCATCCGACGCAGCGAGGCGTGTCGTGGGCGGGAACGGCGACCGCCATCGGGGCTCTCGCTCCCATGGCTTCGGGGCTCGCGGACCAGTCCGCGCCATGCGCCGCAGGTCCGGCCGGCACCGACCCGGAGGCATGCTGCGGGGTGGCCGTCTCCTCCTCGGCGACGAACTGGTCGGCCGCGACTCCTTCTGTACCGGGGGCGGTCCGGAACTCCGGCGAATAGGCTCCGAGGTCGAGCGAAGCCAGCGGAGCGTGCACCGCCGACCCGGCCTCCTCGACCACCTTGATCAGTCGCGCCTTGTAGACCCCGACCCGCAGGTTCTTGACGAGCTGGAACAACGTCCGCTGTTCCGGCGGGAGCACGAGCGCCTTGCGGGCCAGCTCCTCCACATCGGGGGTCAGGGCGAGATTCTCCGGTCGAAGGTCGGATTCGAGTACCGCCTTGAGGTAGCCGAACAGGCGGTGGATCTGGTCGAGCGAGTAGTTCGGAGGCGCGAGGACCGCGACATCGGCGAGAGTGAACCCCCGACGCTCGATCCCCGGCGGTCGATGCTCGAGCGCGGACGTGACGAGATGATACGAGGCGTTCTCCAGGTCGCGCACCTCGGTCGCGTCGAGGTGTTCTAGGTCGATCTTGGAACTCCGGCTGATCGCGGAAAGCACGGGTTCGAGGAACTCGTAGGGCACGTGCAACGTGACGAACAGGTCGTTCTTCGCGACCGTCCGGTTGAGCCGCGCTTCGAGCAGGAGCGCCTCGCGTCCGTAGCGCTGGATCTCCGCGTCGCGGGTCTTCTGGGTCGCGACCTTCTTGCCATCCTTCGCGGGTCCGGAATCCGAATCGAGTGCCAGGGCGCGGTCGAAGCTGGTCACCGCGTCGGTGGGGCGTCCGGTCGCGATGAGGGCCAGCCCCCGGCTCGTCCATGCCGAGACGTTCTTCGGGTCGGACTCGGCGGCTCGGTCGTAGAGTGCAAGGGCTTCGTTCGGGTGGCCCAGGCGCTCCGCAACGAACCCGGCACGCAGCAGCACGTCGACCGCGGTGGGGGTCAGGGCGAGGGCGTGGGCGAACGCGCTCGCGGCGTCCGGCCAAGCCTGGCGCGCGATGTCGAGCTCACCTAATCGAACCCACAACGCGACGCTCTTCGGGAGAACCTCGACTCCTTTCTTCACCGCGTCGGTAGCGAGGTCGAGATGGGCGAGGCCGCCTTCGGCCTCCGCGAGCAGCAGATAGAGCGACTCCTGCGGCGGAGCCTGCGGGATCGCGCTCCGCAGGAACTCTCCTGCTTCGGCGTGCTTTCCTTCCTCTAGCATGGACCTCGCGATCCCTGCGAGGGCGACCGGCGATTTCGGTTCTCGCTGTCGGACCTCCTCGAACGCGGCGCGGGCCTCGGCCGGGCGTTCGAGCGCTCCGAGGATCTCGGCCCGCAACAGCAAGGCCCCGACGTTCGAGGTCGCGCCCGCCGGGGCCGCCTTCAGCCCATCGTCCAACACCTCGAGCGCGAGGTCCGGCCTTCCTGCATTCAATCGGAGCCGGGCCCGACGGGTCGCGATCTCCATCCGGTACATCGGGTCGATCTGGGCCGCGCGCTCGTACGACCCGTTCGCTTCTTCGGTCAGGCCCAGACTCGCGGCGAGGTCGCCCCGTTCGAGGTGCAACGTGGCCTCCTGGGCCTCCGGCGCACTCGTGGCGAGGAGCTGCGTGAGCGTCTCGAACGCCTCCTTGGTCTCCTTGGCATCGCTGTGAAGTCGGTACATCTCGAGCAAGGCGGGCCCGTTGTCTGGTTCAAGAAGGAGGATCGCCCGCAACGAGTAGAGCACCTCGGTCGGGCGGCCCAGGGACCGCAGCGCGTCCCCCCGGACCTTCCACGCCGCGAGATCATTCGGGTCCTCGGTCAGCAGCGGATCGACGATCCCGACGACCTCGGAATACTGACCAGCGAGCTGAAGGGTCTCGGCGAGGGCCAGCCGCCCGTGCCGATTCTTCGGTTCGACCTCGAGACCCTTGCGGTAGTAGCTGAGAGCGTCGGCATACGCGCCCTGGGAGCGCAACGCCTCGGCCACCTCGAAGTACGAATGCGGGTCGCCATGGGCAGCCTGCACGGCCTGCTGGAGTACGCTGAGCGCCTCCGGACGTCGGCCGGCTCTTAGGAGGAGCTGGCCGCGCTTCCGCAGATAGAGCGGGTTGGTCGGCTCGCGACGGAGCAGCATCTCGAGCAACTGGAGCGCGCGCGCCTCCTGGTTCAATAGGCTCAGGACTTCCACGGCCCCCCAGAACAGGTCGGGGTCCTCGAGGCCGCCCGCGATCGCCCGGCTGTACGCCTCGGCGGCTTCGGAGTAGCGGCCGGTCTCACGCAGGGCGTGGCCGAGCTCCTTGAGGATGTCGTGCCGCAGGTGGTTCTCTTCCCGCTGCAGGAAGGTCTCGTAGGCCCGAATCGCACGGTCGTGGTCGTTGACGAGACGGGAGGCACGCGCGATCCCGAGCTCGGCAATGTCGGCCGCTTCGGCGTCGCTCGACGCCCGTTCATACGAGACGAGCGCGGTGCGCGCGGCCTGGTCTCGCTCGGACGAGCCCTCGGGGCGGTCGTAGGCCAGCGCGAGATACAGATTCCCCCGCTCGACGGCGACATCGGTCCGGGTGGGGTCGAGTCGAAACAGCTCGTCGAGTACGGGGGCCAGTTGCGCGGAGTCGTTCGTTTGCGCGACCACCTCCTTCTTCTCGAGCAAGTAGGGAAGCTCGCCGGGGTGGGCTTCGAGTAGCGCGTCGTACGCCCGGACCGCCGCGGCGACATCGCCCGCCCCCGCGAAGCTGCGGGCGAGCGCGAGCTGGGCCCCAAGATCGACCGGGTCCTCCGCCAGGATGGCTTGCGCGAACTCCTTGATCAGTTCCGGCTTCTGGGCTTCCCGCGCCGCCTCCAGACCTTTCCGAAGCTCGCTCACGGCGTGGGGATGCGCTTTCAGCAGCTCACGGTAGGCCTCGAGGGCCGCATCGACATGTCCTTGCGACTGCTCGATCTCCGCGATCCCCCGCATCGCCTCCAGGTTCTGCGGGTGCGCGGCCAGCACCGCCCGACAGGCGCCCAGGGCAGCCTCCGGTCGGTCGAGGCGGATCGCCAGGCTACGCAATTCGAGCAGGTTCTGCATGTTCCGGGGGTCGACTTCGCGCAAGCGCTCTCGCGCGGCGAGGGCGAGCTCGGGAGTTTTCGGTTCGGCGAGGGCGGCGAGTTCTTCGAGCGCGGCGGGGTCCGGGGAACTCGGACTCTCCACGATCGCCTTCGCGATAGCCTGCGCGTCCTCCTCCCGCCCGAGCTGGTAGAGCAGTCGCGCATCGAGCAGGGCGGCCCGCGCATCTTCCGGGTGCGCGGAGCGTACGCGTTCGAGTGGCTCGAGCGCGTCCGCGGCCCGACCGAGCGCAGCGAGCAGCTCGGCCCTCGCGTAGAGGAGCTCGAGGTCGTCCGGGTTCGCCTTCAACAGTTCGTCGCAGGCGTCGAGGGCCGGAACTTCCCCACCGAGCGCGCGAGCGAGGTCGAGCTTCGCGCGGAGTGCCCGTGGGTCGTGCGGCGCGAGTTTGAGCGCCTTGTCAACGTACTGGGTCGACGCAGCGTCCAGCTGTTGAGCGTGGAGGTACGCCTCCACCGCGTCGGTCGTCCGGTCCTGAAGGCGGAGCGCATCGCCTCGGGTCGCCCACAGCCCTTTGTCGTGTGGGTTCCCTTCCAGGGCCTTGTCGACCAGGGTGATGACCTGGGGCAGGTCATGATTCTGGGCGAGAAGGATGAGCGCCTTGTGGTGGAGCAGGGTCGAGGACCCCGGTGCAAAGCCGAGCCCCAGGTCGACCGCGCGGCGGGCGAGATCCGGATGCGACGACCGCGAGAACGACATCGCCACCTCGTCGAGCATCGGCGCGATCTCGCTTCCCGACGGGGCAAGCTCCTTATGGTGCGCTTCGACGGTCGCGAGGAACGCCTTGAGCGCGCTGAGGTAGCGTGCCCGGTCCGGACGCGCCTCGGCGGCTTGTGCCGCCTGGAATCGGCGGTGCACCTCCTTGAGAGGGTCGGCGTCGACCGCTGGCGCTGACTCCTCTTCGGCCATGGGCGCCGGCGGACGGCGATGTCGTCATAAATACGTTCGGACCCGGGGGAAACTTTCGAGCGGCGGTCCCGTCGCTTTATCCGTTCGGGCGCGGTCGAGCGAGCGTGCCGACCGGAAGTAGCCGCACGCGGCCGCACAAGTCGATCTTCGACCCCGTCCACGGACCCATCCGGTTGGACGGGGTCGCGCTCGCGCTTGTAAGCACCCCGGAATTCCAGCGTTTGTGGGGGATCCGCCAGACCGGATTCGCCCACCTGGTGTTTCCCGGGGCGAATCACACTCGCCTCGAACACTCGCTCGGCACGTTCTGGGTGGCGGGCCAGATGGCGTCCCGTCTTGGACTCTCCCGCGAGGAATCCTCTCGCGTGACTTCCGGCGCTCTCCTGCACGACCTGGGGCATGGACCGTTCTCTCACACTCTGGATTCCCCGATGCGCGAAGTTCTGGGGTTCGGCCACGAGGCGCTTTCGCGCGCTCGGATCGAGGGCACCGAAGTGGGTGGTCCCTGGGGCCGGCCCGAGGTCCCGCGGGTCCTCGAGCGTTTCGAAGTAGAACCGCGAGCGGTCGCCGACCTGATCGACCCGAGGCGGCGCGGATCCGGTCCGCCCTTGTTCCGACAGATCCTGCACGGTGCGATCGACGCGGACCGGATCGATTACCTTCAACGGGATGCGTACTACACTGGGGTGGGCCACGGTGCCATCGATGCCGTCCGCCTGCTCGACACGGTCCGCTCCTCGGACGGCCGCCTCGGATTCGCGGAAAAGGGACGAAGCGCGGTCGAGGGATTCCTCGTCGGTCGGGCGCTGATGTACACGTCGGTCTACTACCACAAGACCGTGCGGGCGGCCGAGATGATGGCGCAGTCGGCCGTCGAGCGGATGCCGGGGTATCCGGAGTCTGCGCGCGAGGTGTTCGCCGCGACCGATGGGGACCTGTTCGCCCGGCTTCGCGACGCCGGGAGCCTCAGCGCGACCCTCGTGCGTGGCCTCGTCGAGCGACGGCTGTACAAGCGCGCGTTCGGTTGGGCTTCGCTCCGGTCGACCACCCGAAAACGCTGGACCCGATTGCTCCGCCGTCCGGCGGACCGCCGGGTGCTCGAAGATGAGCTCGCCCATGCGGTTCGAGGCGCCCCCGGTTCCGTCCTCGTCGACCTCGCCGCTCTCGAGCCACGGGAAAGTCCGGAGGACGATTGGTCCCACGTCGCGCTCATCTCGGGAGATCGGGCGACCTACCCGTTCCGGGGCCTAAGTCCGTGGCGCTCCCTCGCGCTGCGCCCACCTTCCGACTGGGTTGTCAACGTCTTCGCCGCGCCGCGGTTGACCTCGGCCGTCGCGCAGTTCCTCGCCCGCGACCCGCGCGTGCTTCCGTAGGCCGCGTCGGAGGCCACGCGGCGGCGTCCTCGTGGGCGAGCAGGCGGGCCCACTGGTCGGTCGATACCGGCAGGACGGAGAGGCGTGAGATCCGGACCAGGTCGAAGCCGGCGAGGGCGGGGTCGGCCTTCACCTCCGCGAGAGGGATGGGTCGGTGCAACGGTCGTACCGGACGGACCTCGACCGACCAGGACCCCCGGTCGTCCTTCGGGTCCGAGTGGGGCGTGCCGCTCACCTCAATGATTCCCACGCAACTGCGCTCCGAGCCCGTGTGGTAGAACATGGCCCGGTCCCCGGGCCGCATGGCTTTCAGGTGGCGCAGTGCGAGGGCGTTGTGCACGCCTTCCCACTGCGTCTTGCCGTCGCGGACGAGATCGTCCCAGGCGTAATGGTCGGGCTCCTCCTTGATCAGCCAGTGCGCCACGAACGGGGGAAGTGAACCTCCGTCTTACCACCGGCGGGTCGGTCCGTACTACCCGAGAACGATCCCCTGGGAGGTGATCAGGAACGGTCGACGCTCTGGGTCGTGCGCGCACCCGCGCATTCGAACGATCTTGATCTGACGGACCGAGCGGTCTCCGACCCATTTCCGGGTCAGAAGTATCTCCCCGCGGGTGAGAATCTCCTCGGGCGTCAGCACGGCGGGGTCGCTGGGCGTCGCGGTGATCATCGTAGTGGCCCCGGCTTCCGACAAGAATCGCAGGAGTGACTGGATCTCTGTGCGCTCGGCCTGAGGGTCGACCGAGGATTTGATCGCGAAGCGGCGAATGGATGTGATCGAATCGACCAGGACGCGGCGGAACGGGAGATTGGACATCTGTTGCCGCAGTTTGAGCTGGATCGATTGGATCGAGATGTCCTCAAGTTCGCTCGCGCGTTTCCCTTCCTGGGAGAGGTCGCGCATGGCCTTGAGGTCGGTCATGGTGCGGATCTCCTGCACCGCCATGTTCCGCTTGATCGCGTGCGTGCCGGGGTTCGCCTCGAGCGTCTTTACCGCCGAAAGGTCCCAGCCGAACGAGCGGACGTTCTCCATGATCTCGTTCGGGGGTTCGTCGACCGCGACGAGCAGGACCTCCTCGCCGCGGCGCAGACCTTCCAGCAGGAACGTGAGTCCGATGAGCGTCTTGCCGCTCCCGGTACCTCCGGTGATGAGGTAGGGTCGGCCCGATACCAGTCCGCCTCCGAGCATCCGGTCAAGTCCGGGGATCCCGGTCGGAACCCGGTGCTCGGCCAACAGGTCCGGTGCGCTCATTCGCCTTCCTTCGGCGTAATCGCCGACTCACTCGGGGGAGCGGCTGCCGTGGGTCCACCGGACGTGCTGGGGGGGATCGTGCCGGCGGTGGCCGCCACGACGGGGGGCGCTTTGCGCTTCCGCGCGGTCCGCTTTCTAGGCTTCGTCGTTGGGATCGGCCCAGGCCCTGCCGCCTCGGGCGTCGGTGCGGGAAGCACGGGGGTAGTCTCGTCACCTTCTCTGGGCGCAACGTTCGTTGACGTCATCGGAGACCCAGGGGCCGAGGATGGCGGCACGGTCCCAGGCTCGGTCGGCGCGAGCTTCCTGCGCGACGCAGTGGACGTCTTCCGGCGTCGCTTGGCGATGGCAGTTGCTGCCGTCGGTGGCCCTTGCGACAGGGGAGGAGCCGGGACCGTCGGCGTTGGGTGCGGTTGAGTCGTAACGGCCAGAACGAGAGCGTGACGCGCGACTTCCGCAGGGCGGGCCTCCCGGGGCGGGGCGGATTTCTCGTGAGTAGGGATCCGTGCCGGGGCGTGGGGGAGGGGAGGGCGTTCTTCGGCCCGGGAAGTATGCGACGCGCCCCGTGCGGGCAGAGCGCCTACGATGGCAGCTGGCTTAGCGGCCAGCGACGGCGGGGTAGCGGTTGATCGCCGAGTGGGAAGGGCCGGCGGCGCGATCCGAGTCCCGGGTGTGGATACGTCGTGAAGTGGAGTGGTCGAAGGGTGGATGACCGGAGGAAGTCCGACGGGCAGCGCTGCGCGAGGCTCAGTGTCGCTCGGAACCAGTGTATGGGAAGTCGCCGAAGGAAGCGGTGCCGGTTCCGGTCGGAGATTCGCTGCTTCTTCCAGCTTCGACCGCGGTTCGACAGCCGCGACGGCAGCGACGATCGATGGTCCCGGAACTGGAGCCGCCGGAACGGTGGGACCGGGCGCAGAGGCGGTGAACTCGACCGGTGACACCGAAGACGTCGGTGATGGGGTCACCGGGACGGGACCCGGCCCTTCGAGTACCGCTACGGCCCCAGGAGGGACCTCAGGTACCGAGGGGGCCACCGACGGGGGAAGCAGCGACAGGACCCACTCGAGCTGTATCTCGAGGACCTTGGGGGGAGGGAGCCGCGTGGGGGGAAGCCCGGCCCGGGCGGCCTCCGCCCGCTGGTTGATCCGTTGAAACGCCGCGGTGACATCCGTCGGGTGGGGTGTCGAGTCGCTCATCGATTGGCGGAACGAGTCGGAAAGTCCGATCGCGAGCGCTGTCGCCCGAGAAATGTGTCCGCGCGAGCGGTCGAGCTCACCGGCCGCGGCCGCCCCGAGGGCGGCCTCGATTTCGGTTCGGACCGGGCCGATCTCGGCGCCGACGAGCACCAGGTCGCGGACCTCCTCGGCCAGCGAGTCGACTGGGGAGATCACCTCCTCGAGGGGTATCGGGGTGGGAGCGGGGATCGGTTCCACGGGGCGGCCGGGTTCGATAATCTGTCGAGTGTCCCGGGAGATCGTGGTCTGCAGGTCGATGCCGATCCCCTTCGAACCGATGCGGTACGGGTGGAGCCGAACGTCGTGCGGACTCCCGCGGAACTTCTCCACGCCGATCGCGCGGACGCTGCGGTTCTCGAGCTCCCAACGGAAGAGCCGGATCTCTCCCCGGGCCATGGCCCGCTCCGGCGTCTCCACATCCTCGAGCGGCGACTCCACGGTGAGGATCGTGGTGACCCGAAGGTCGGAAAGGAATCGCAGGAACGATTGGGCCCCGGCGACCAGGTCGAATCCCTTCATGCAGAAGTACTGCAGCGCCGTCAGCGAATCGATCGCGATCCGAGAGTACCCCCGACGGATCACCTCCGTGCGCAACATCTGTTCGAGAGCCGCCATCGTGACCTCGACCGCCGAGAGCTCGGGCGAACGGCGGATCACCAGCGAAACGTCCGAGAACGGCTGGGCCGACCGAACCGAGGCGATGTCCTTGAACGGTACGCGCTCGTAACGCATGATGTCCGGAATGGCGTCGAACACTTCGACCTGGTCGAGCTCGGGCTCGAAACCGCGGTGGTTGATCCGGGCCTCGTTCGGCGGTTCCTCTAACGTGACCAGCAGTGCTCGCTCGCCCCGTCGTATCCCCTCGCAGAGGAACTGCAGCGCGAGGGTTGTCTTGCCGGTTCCCGAAGGACCCACCACGAGGTAGGGACGGCGGGCGACCAGCCCCCCCTCCAGCATGGCGTCCAGCCCGGGGTTCCCAGTCGATACACGTCCCTCCAAGTATGGGGCGGGAGCGCGCGGGTCGGCTACGGGAGTTCCCGCGCGAGGGCGTCCGGACGGATCGGTCACCGTACTTCGAGGATGGGTCCGAGGGCTTCTTGTAGTTTCCCCGAGAGTGGCGCGCTCCCCCGTAATCCATAAGTCCCGGCGGGGAACCGAGTGTACCCGATGGCGCGACTTATCTCGGACGGACCCGCTCGGATGCGGGCCCTCGCTGCGAACCTCCCGACCGCGTTGCGCGAGGGGTTTGCCACGGGTCTCGAACTCGCTCCGGCGAAACTCGACGCCCGCCAGATCGTCGCGGTCGGCATGGGGGGCTCGGGGATTGCCGCCGACCTGGCCCGGGGGATCGTCGATTCGGAGACTCCGGCGTTGTTCTCGGTAGTTCGCACTCCGGAGCTCCCGCGCGGACTGGACCGGCGGGCTCACGTGATTCTGGTGAGTTACTCGGGCAACACCTGGGAGACCCTGCGAGCCTTCGACGTCTGCGGGCGCTTGGGTGCCCACCGTACGGTGGTCACGTCCGGTGGTCAACTCGCCGACCGGGCCGCCGAGCAGGGAGTACCGGTTCTCACCGTGCCCCCGGGCTTGCCACCGCGCGCCGCGGTGGGCAACCTGTTGGGGGGTGTCCTCGGAATCTTAGACCCATGGTTTCCCGAATCGAACGAGGACCGGATCACCCGGGTCGCTGACCGCGTCCATGACCTGATCGGCTTGCTCGCGCGCGCCCGAGGACCGGCCGCCGCGGTGGCCACTCAGGTCGGCGACCGGCTCCCGTTCGTATACGCCGAGGGCTCCTTCCTCGCCTTGGCCCGACGGTGGAAGACGCAGATCGAGGAGAACGCGAAGCGACTCGCGGTGTTCGACGAGGTACCCGAGCTGTTCCACAACGCCATCGTCGGCTGGGACGCGATACCCCGCTCCGAGGCGGCCCGCTGCGCCGCGATCCTACTCGAGTGGTCGGAGGAGCCTGCGTTGATCCGCACGAGCCTGCGCTATCTCGAGCATCTTCTCCTCCGCAAGGGGGCGCGCGTAGTGCGGGTCCCGCTCGACGCGGAGGACCGCCTCGAAGCCCTGGTGCGCGGGATCGCCTTCGGAGACCACGTCAGTCTGTTCCTCGCGGATCGTAGGAAGGTCGATCCGTTGCCCGTCGACGCGATCACCCGACTGAAGTCCGCGATCGGCGGCTCCGCACCTGCTCCCCGGTGACGCGCCGTTCCCGGAAATTCGACTGCGCGCCTCGATCCCCGACCGGCTCGGCCGACCCGAGCTCCCCTCGTCCATAAAGTTCAATAATATCTAATAATTAGGATATGCATTATATATCGCAGATTTCTTCCTCTCACCATGGAGACGCTCCAGCGACTGACCTACCGCCAGCTCGAGGCCCTCCGTGTGATCGCGACGCGACAGCAGGAGGACCATGGGGCGAGTCTGAAGGACGTCGCCTCCGGATTGCACGTTCGACCGCCTTCGGCGTTGGCCCACATGGGACCGCTCGAAAAACTCGGCCTGATCTCGCGCTATCGTGGAAAGAGCCGCCTCACGGGCCGGGGATCTGCCTGTTTGGAGGAGTATCGACGACACCACCGCGTCGCCGAGAGTCTGTTCTCTCGTGCGGGCTTCTCGGCCGAGGCCACCTGCAAGGCGGCTCGGGAGATCGACCTCGCCCTGAGTCACCGTACGGTGGAGGAACTCTGTGCCGCCGAGGGCCACCCTCCGGTCTGTCCCCATGGGGCACCCATCGCCCCGTGCCACTCCCCGAACCGGGCGACGGACTAGCCGTCGCGTTCGCGAAGCATAGGGAGGCATTCCGCGTTGAAGAGAACGATGAGGACCGTGGCCATAGTTGCGGCCGTTATTGTCGTAGCGGGGGCGATCGGGTACGAGGTGCTCTCAAGCACCGTTCCTGCTTCCCCTTGCGCCGGGACGACGGTCGCCGACTCTGGGGCTGCGGATTCGGTCCTTCCGAGTGCCTCTCACATAGGCTCGATAGCCCCGGCGGTGGCTAGTCCATCGACCTCCGACCGCTCCACACGTTCGGTCCCCTCCGACGCGGTGATCCAGGTCGTGGCCGCTGAGAACTTCTGGGGGAGTTTGGTCTCTCAGCTGGGCGGGAACCATACTTCGGTGCTCAGCATAGTGACCGACCCCAATGCCGATCCGCACGAATACGAGGCGAACAGTTCCGATGCCGTCGCGGTCGCCAATGCTCAACTCGTGATCGTCAACGGAGTTGGTTACGACGACTGGGCGCTCCAGCTCATCTCCGCGGCCGACACCCCCGGTCAGGTCGTCTTGAATGTCGGCGACTTGAACGGAGTGAGTGTCACGGGAGGCATCGTGACGGGCAATCCGCACATGTGGTACAACCCCACGTACGTGAACCAGACCGTGGCCGCGATGTACTCGGACCTCGTTACGATCCAGCCCGCTTCGACCAGCTTCTTCCAGGAGAACTATGCGACCCTGAACGCGTCCTTGGGAGAGCTCTACGGTCGCGCGGCCGAGATCAAGCACCAGTTCGCCGGAACGCTCGTCGCCTCCACGGAGAGCATCTTCGTCTACCTGGCCAATTACACCAACCTGGACCTCGTCTCTCCGCCGGATTTCATGAAGGCGATCGCTGAAGGAAACGACCCGCCGGCCCAGAGTGTGGTGGAGTTCCAGTGCCAGCTCCAGAGCGGAAAGATCTCCGTCCTGGTCTACAACGCGCAGACCGTGACCCCGATCACGAACAACATGAAGGTGATCGCGGTGGAGAACAACGTCAGTCTGGTGTCGGTCACGGAGACCATCCAACCGGTTGGCGTGACGTTCCAGGTCTGGATGAACGCCCAATACCTGCAGCTGGAGAACGCACTGAACGCCAAGGCACTCGGTCGTTAATCGAACGTGAGCGGAACATCTACTCTTCCCCGGGACGACCTCGGGACCGCGGAAATCGTTCGAGCCGAGCACCTGGAGGTGGGCTACCGGGACAAGTTCGTCTGGCGAGACGCCACGTTCGAAGTTCGTCGCGGGGAGTTCGTGGCCGTCATCGGTCCGAACGGGGCGGGGAAGACCACCCTGTTCCGCCTGCTCCTGGGCTTGCAGCGTCCGATGGCAGGCGCCCTGACGGTGTTCGGCGCCTCCCCCCGACGAGGGAACCATCGGATCGGTTACGTCCCGCAGCGTCACACGATCGACAACGAGACCCATGTGGCCGCGGAGACCCTGGTACGCTTGGGCGTCTCGGGCACGAAGTGGGGGCTCAGCTTCTCCCTCCGCGCTGAGCGACAGGCCGCGGCCGCAGCCCTCGAGGCGGTCGGTGCCGTGGAATTGGGGCCCAAGTCCCTCGGCTCGTTGTCCGGCGGGGAGCTCCAGCGGGTGTTCCTCGCCGAGGCGCTAGTGGGGGACCCAGAGATGTTGCTCCTGGACGAACCTCTTTCCAATCTTGACCTGCGGCGCAGCCGCGCCCTGGTGGAGGTGATCCACGGATTGGTCCGGTCGCGCAACGTGACGACCCTCCTCGTGGCCCACGACATCAACCCGCTCATCCAGTGCCTGGACAAGGTGATCTACATCGCCAACGGCAATGTGGCCACCGGCCCCCCCGAGCTCGTCCTGACGTCCCGCTCGCTCACGGAACTGTACGGGGTTCCGGTAGAGGTGCTGCACGATTCTAGAAACAACATCGTGATCGTCGGCGGCGAGGACATCCACGGGGGCGAGAACGGATGACCGGTGCGGCCGTCGCCTTCAGCTGGAACATCGTCACCGACCTTCGCACGATGTGGGAGTTTAGCTTCATGCGCAATGCCTTCGAGGCGGGGACCATCATCTCGATCGTCGCGGGAATCATCGGCTACTTCGTCGTCGTGCGTCGTTCTGCCTTCGCGACCCACGCCCTGGGCCATGTCGGTTTCTCGGGCGCCGCCGGCGCCGTGCTCTTCGGGGTCAACCCGATCTACGGCCTCCTGCTGTTCACCACGTCCGGAGCGGCGGGAATGGGCCTGTTGGGCCGGCGCGCCGCCAACCGAGATCTCGAGATCGGCACGGTGCTCGCGTTCATGCTCGGGGTGGGGTTGCTGTTCCTGAGTCTGTACAATGGATACGCCACCGAAGCCTACTCCATCCTGTTCGGAGAGATTCTCGGCATCAGCGACGGCGGCGTGGTCTTCACGCTGGAGGCCAGCGTGGTGGTCCTGGCGGTGATGGCGCTGATCTATCGCCGTCTCTTGTTCGCGTCACTAGACGAGGACGTGGCCGAAGCCCGGGGGCTACCGATGGTCGCCCTCGGCGTGACGTTCATGGTCCTGCTCGCCGTCGCGATATCGATCGCCGTCCAGGTGATCGGCGTCCTGCTCATCTTCGCGCTGATGGTAACACCGGCGGCCGTCGCGGTTCGACTGACCAAGCGGCCACTCTACGCCATCGTCGTTTCGATCCTGGTGGCGCTCTTCGCCACTTGGGTCGGGCTGTTCGTTCAGTTCTACGCGCAATACCCCGCCAGCTTCTTCATCGTGAGCATCGCGTTCGGCATCTACGTCGTCGTGCGGGCGGGACAAGCCATCCTTGCGCGGTGGGTGCGCCATGACGTTCGGAATGCCCTGCCCGAGCCTTCGAACGGATCCGAGTCGAGCTAGAATTGCCCGCTCCGTGGATCGAACGCTCCTCCGGGGCCATCGGACGGTCGCGATGGTCACCGCACCCGAACGGGATGGCAAGGTATCCCGAAGAGGAGGGGGTGACGTGTTTCGCACGGGGGAGGGCCCGCCCTCGCGCCGGGCCTCGAGGCGAGGTAGACTTGACGCCGGCCCGGAAAAGGCCTTATTCCGGGCGAACTCCTGACGAGCCGGGTGCTGAGGTAGCCTAGCTCGGCCAAGGCGCCAGATTCGAGATCTGGTGGTGCGTATGCATCGCGGGAGTTCAAAGGACGTTCGGGATCCGCCCCGGGCGACGGGGATTCTCCCCCTCAGCGCCTCCTCTGCTCCCACCGTGTCGGTCGTCCTGGACCTCACCCGCGGCGCGGCCGTCGACCGCCGACGACTGCAGGTAGCCGTGGGCACTCCGGTGCGTACGGCCCTTCGCTCGGCCGGCCAGGCCCCCGAGGGGAGCGCCGTGCTGCTCGACGATACCCCGATCCCGTTGGACACGCCCATCGACCGGCCCCTGCACCTGGTCGTGGTGTCGACGTTCTCTGGCGGATAACCCGGCGTCGATTCTTCGTCACGCCGCCCGTCCTCGGGACGGAAGGCGTTAAGGGTGGGGGCACCGTTTTGGAGGTTGTACAGGGTCCTACCGTGCATTCGAGTTGCCCTATCTGCGAACAGCCGATCCCGGCCACGGCTGCCCACTGCTCGGTGTGTGGGTTTCCGACGGGCCTTGCGATCGAGGGATTGCGATCGATGGCGGAGTCGGCCGAGGCGGCACCGACCGCCGACGGGCCCGTCGTCGCAAGCGTAAGCCGCGCGAAGCCTCCCGCACCGCCCTTGTCCGCCGAAGAGGAGCTGAACGCGGCGATCAGTCTCGACCTTCGGTCGAAAATGGACCTGGTCCGCGGACTCGGTCCCGGACCGGACGTGACCGCCGAGATGTGCCAGGCCGCGCTCAGCGAGGCGGAGGGGCGCGTGACCGAGGCGCTCGATATCCTGCGCTCCGCGCAACAGCGGCTGGAGACTCAGACGGACGAAGTGCTCCAGCAGCGGCTCCACCTGCTCGAGGAACGACGTCGTCTCCTTGTGAAAACCGGCGTGCGGTTCGCCCTCGGTCCGGATTTCGCTCAGCTCTCGACGGCGATCCAGAACGGAGAACGGGAAGAGGGAGCGACGCTCCTGATCGCAGCGGAGCAGCGGATCGGTCAATTCGAGAATGACTGGAAGGGGCTCCAGGGCCTGCTCGCCCAGATCGAGGGGCTGCGCAACGAGGCCGCGGACCTCGACATTCCGCTCGGGGAGATCTCGAGTGAGCTCGAGGAGATCCGGGAGCGCCTCGCTGGACCGGACGTCACCGAGGATGCCTTGGACACCATCGCCCAGGAAGCGGCCCAGACCCTCATGCTGCTGCACGAGGCGATCCCGTCGTCGCTCGAAACCGAGCTGACCCGGCACGAATCAACGCTGAACCAGTACCCCGAAGACCACCCACCGAGCGCGGTCGCGCGCCGGTTGCACCTCGAGGCCACTCGGCACCTGAAGAAAGGCCGCTTATCCGAGGCCGTCCAGAGCGTGCGCGACCTGCGCCAGGAGCTGGCCGAGCTCGAGGTGCAGGCCGCGACGCGTCCCTCCGCCATCATCTCCGACACGGATGGTCCGCCGGAGACCGAGGACGCGATGCTCGACCGCCTGCTCAAGAAGGCCCGCATGCTCGCGGGCCGGGTCCGGACGCTGCCCCCCGACAGCGAGACCGCCCGCGACGCCGCGATCCAGATCCGCGAAGCCACCGAGCTCCTTCGGGCGCGTCAGTTGAAGGAAGCCGACCTCACGCTCAGCCGACTGATGCGGATGCTCTCCTCGGAGGCCTCCCGGACCTAGGCCATGGCGAAGGAATCCGGTCCTCCCGGCCAGTGGATGGCCCGACTGGACGCAGTGCTGCAGCAGGGGCAGGTACTCGAGGGGGAAGGGCTGCCGTTCCCCACGGCGCAGATCCGGGCCGCGTACGACGAAGCGATCCGGGCCGGCGCGCAGCCGCAGGCCGCGGCCGTCGTGAAACGCGGCGAGGCGCTGCTCGCCCGGGTGCGGCCGGATTGGACCTGGGTGCGCGAACTGTTACGCCGGGCGGACGAGTTGCGCACCATCGCCGAAACGATCGGGGTCGACGTCGACCACTTGGACCGCCGGGTGGGGAATCCCAAGAAGCGGCTCATGAACGAGCAGCTCAGCATGGGATCCCTGGAGAAGGCGGCCGCGAGCGCCTCCCTGGCCCTGGCGGTGCTCAACGACGCGATCCCGAAGTTCGTCATCCAGGAAGCGCAACAGCTCGGCGTGTCGATGCGACGGGCCCGCGACCGGGGCGAGGACGTCAGCGAGGTCTCGCGGGTGTTCTCGCGTCTCCTTCAGGCCGTTCAGGACCAGAACTTGCCCCTATCGGCCCAACGCCTCGTGGAGTGCCGGCGAGCCGTCGTGCGGATCCCCCGCGCTCCGGCGTTGCCCACGGTCTCCCCGAAGCAGGAAGAGGAGGAGATCTTGCTGGAGGCCCGGAACCTCGCACGACGGCTTCAGCGGATCAAGGGAAAGGCGCAAAACGCGCAGAGCGCCGCGCGACTGATGGCGCAAGTGCGCGCGGCCATCAGCGAGGAGCGCCGGTACGGGACGCCCGAGGAGGAGATCGAGGCGCTCTGGGCCGAGGTCGACCGCCTCACGCGCGAACGCAAGCGCGCCGCCGAAGGCCCCCCGCTCACCTTGCCCGCGCTCCCCGAATCTCAACGGCCCCCCACCGTCGGACCGACGGGGGTGGAGGAGGCCCTGGAGGTCGGCGAGGAGGACAAGGAGGAGAAAGACGAGACCCGGGAAGGGCGGCCGCCGGTCAGTCCCTCCTACTACGTGCCCTACGTTCCCCCGGGCCTAACCGTCCCGGTCGAGGAAGAAGTGGACGCCAACGGACAGCCGGTCGCGGGGCGGGGTCGGGCCCGGCCGCGCTCGCGGGCGTAACGCTTTTATACGTATCGCAAGTGGTTTATACCTCTTGCCGCGAGGCGGTGTCCTTCCGACAACGCGCGAGGTCGGCACGATACTTTCTGTCACGCCGACCGGCCACCTGACCGTCCGGGCCCGGGGCCCGGAAGTCGTTCCCGAAGGAACGGCGGTCCGGGACGCTCGGGGACTCGTGCGAGGACGGATCGTTCGTGTGTTCGGACCCGTCGCCCAGCCGTACCTGAGTGTCCGCCCGCGCCGCACCCCCTCGCCGTCGGAGGGCCTCGCCCTCCTCGGCAGCACGCTGATTCGTGAGTAGTCCAGAGGCCACGGATGCAGAACGGAGAGGCACCCCCTACCGACCCGGAGAAGAGCCCGGCCCGACCGGAAGACATGGCGGTCCCGACCCGCTGCACGAGCTGCGGTTCGACCCACCTGACGCGGGACTACGAGCGCGGAGAGCTCGTCTGCGACGAGTGCGGACTCGTGCTGGAGGAATCGATGATCGACCAGGGCCCGGATTGGCGGGCCTTCGACGCCGAGCAGGGGGAGAAGCGCGCGCGCACCGGCGCGCCGACCACCCTCACCATCCACGACAAGGGCTTGTCGACGGAGATCGGCTGGAAGAACCGGGACCCGTACGGCAAGTCGATCCCGACCCGCAATCGCGCGCAGCTGTACCGGCTGCGGAAGTGGCAGCGGCGGATCCGGGTGTCGAACGCCACGGAGCGCAACCTGGCGTTCGCGCTGGCCGAGCTCGACCGCATCGCGTCCGGCATGGCGCTTCCCCGGAACGTGCGGGAGACCGCGGCGATGATCTACCGCAAGGCCGTGAATCGCAATCTGATCCGGGGCCGTTCGATCGAAGGAGTGGTCGCCGCCTCGCTCTACGGCAGCTGCCGCCAATGCAACGTGCCGCGGACGCTGGACGAGATCGCTTCGAAATCGCGGATCGGACGCAAGGAGATCGGCCGGACGTACCGGTTCATGACCCGCGAGCTCCACCTCAAGCTCATGCCCACCCGCCCGCAGGACTACATCCAACGGTTCTGCTCGGAGCTCAAGCTGAAGGGCGAGATCCAGACCCGCGCGAACGAGATCCTCAAGGAGGCGACCGAACGGGAGCTGACGAGCGGTCGCGGACCCACGGGGGTCGCCGCCGCCGCGATCTACATCGCGAGCGTTCAGTGCGGGGAACGCCGCACCCAACGAGAGGTCGCCGAGGTCGCGGGGGTAACGGAAGTGACGATCCGCAACCGGTACAAGGAGCTCACCGAGAAGCTCAATCTGCGCGTGATGCTCTAGGCTGGGTCGGCGACTTCCCGGGAGTCGACGTTCCCGGGCGGCTTCCACGTTCGAGACGGCGTCGAACTTCGGTATCCGACAGACCGGCCACCTCGAGCACCTTGGCGGGAGACCGGCCCGAACGTACCCATCGGACAGTCGCGGCGGGGACGCCGAGCCACGCGGAGACGAGCCAGCGGATGGAGTGGTTCGCCGCGCCCCCCGTCGCGCTTGCCCGACAACTGACGACCCAGCACTTGCGCCACGGGTCCCAGGCCAGCCGGTCCTCAGAACTTCCGGGACGGGCCCACACCGCGATCCTACACGGCCCCGGGCCGGCGTGCGAGGCAGGCACGGTCCGAGGGATCGCACACTCCACAGTTAAGGGCAGTCCCCGCGACCGCCGGATTCCGCCCCGGGCAGCGGGCCGGCTATGGGACCGCTAGGACCAGCGCGAAGGCGAACCCGTCGTAGCCCTTCTCGCCCACGGTCTGCACGACGGTCGCGCTCACCCGAGGATCGGCCGCAACGCGCGCGAGAAACCGCCGCATGCCCTGAACGTTTAGGTCGGGACTTTCCGCGTCCACGACGGCCCCCTTCCGGACGACGTTGTCCACCACGATCACGCTCCCGATGTGGGAGAGGCGCACGGCCCACTCGAAGTACTCGGTCGTGCTGGGCTTGTCCGCGTCGATGAACACGAAGTCGAACGGCCCGAGTTGCTCGGACGCTAGGCGGGGAAGAATCTCCAGGGCCGAACCTTGCCAGACGTCGACCCGGCTGGAAAGCCCCGCCCGCTGCAAGTTGGCCCGAGCCACTTCGACGTGCCGTGGGTTCGCTTCAAGTGTAACGAGACGACCGGTGGGAGGCAAGGCCCGGGCGAGCCAGATCGTGCTGTAGCCGCCCAGGGTGCCGATCTCCAGGATTCGCTGGGCTCCGATGGACTTCGCCAACAAATGCAGCAGTTTCCCCTGCGACGGGCTCACCTGGATGGTCGGCAGTCCGGCGGCCGCGCTTTCGCTTAGAGCATCGTCCAGGCCGGCGTCGGATGGGATCAACAGCTCTCGGACCAGGTCATCTACATGTTTCCAGAGTTCGTCGGGCATGGCGAGTACCCCGGCATGCCCACGCGGGGCCCCCTTAACCGGTTTCCCCGCGGGTACGATGACGAGCGGGCGTGAGACTTATCCAACCCGAAGGTTGCCCCGAGGGCCAGAGGCACCTACGTGGAGGACCTCATTCGAACCGCACTCGCCGTCGCGGAAGCCGCCGGGGTCGAATATGCCGACGCGCGCGTCGTGGCTCCCCAACGCGCGCTCCACCTCGCGGTGCGCGACGGCAAGGCCAGCGCCCTGACCGACTCGCGGAGCGAGGGGCTCGGGGTCCGCGTCCGCACGGACCGGGCCTGGGGTTTCGCGGGGACCACCGAGCTGGGAGCCACGTCCGCCCGGGCGACCGCGCGACTCGCCGTCCGCCTCGCGCGGGCCGCCGGCCGCACCGCTCCGGCGCGCCTGCGGGTCACCGAGGACGTGGGCCCCCGCAACGGGCGGTACTCCTCCGTGGTGAAGCGCGACCCGTTCGACGTGCCGCGGGAGGAGATCGTCCAACTGCTCTCGGACACCGAGGCACGTTTGCACGTCGGTCCGGAGGTCAAGAGCGGGATCGTCTCGTTCCAGGCGTGGCAGGAAACAAAGTGGTTCGGCTCGACGGACGGCGCCTCGTTCACCTCCCGGATCGTCCAGGTGGGCGCGGGAATGAACGCGACCGCGATCCGTGGCTCGATGGTCCAGCGACGGAGCGCTCCCACCTCGTTCGGGGGCGACTTTTGTCAGGCCGGATTCGAGTTCATCGAATCGCTGAACCTGCCGGAACTTGCCGAGCCGGCCGGACGGGAGGCCGTGAAGCTGCTGGACGCTCCCGCCTGCCCTACAGGCCCGACCACGCTCGTGCTGGGCTCCGACCAACTCGCCCTCCAGGTGCACGAGAGCGTCGGCCATGCCGTCGAGCTCGACCGTATCTTCGGCACCGAAGCCGGATTCGCCGGCACGAGCTGGGTGGCGTCGGAGAAGGTCGGGTCGCTTCGATACGGCAGCGACGTGATGAACGTGGTCGCTGACGCGACCGAACCCGGTGGCTTGGGCACGTTCGGGTGGGACGACGAAGGAGTACCGGCGCAACGCGTGCCCATCGTCCACCGTGGAACGCTGGTCGGGGTTCTGTCCTCTCGCGAGTCCGCAGCGCAGCTGGGCTTGAGCCGTTCGGGCGGCACCGCCCGTGCGGACGGGGCGGACCGAGCTCCGCTGGTCCGCATGACCAATATCGACCTGGAACCCGGTGACCTCTCCTTGGAGGAGCTGCTCTCCGGCGTGACGGAAGGAGTCTATCTCGAGACGAACCGCTCCTGGTCGATCGACGACAAGCGACTCAACTTTCAATTCGGGACCGAGGTTGGCCGGCGGATCGTCCACGGGGAACTCGACGAATTGGTCCGCAACCCGATCTATTCGGGCATGGGACCGGAATTCTGGAGCTCGATGGACGCTGTTGCCGACCCGTCCACCTGGCATCTGTGGGGACTACCCAACTGCGGGAAGGGCCAGCCGGTGCAGCTGGCCCGGGTGAGCCATGGCGCGCCGGTCGGCCGGTTCCGCAACGTCGCGGTCCGGGGGGGATGAACCCTGGCGACTGCCCGATCTCGTCGGACCGATTCGGTGTCCCGGTCCCTAGCGGACCTACCTTCGGGAGCTAGCGCCGACGTACGGGTCGTTCACCAGTTCTGGACCACGATCCGATTCGCGAACGGTCGAATCCACCAACCCCACATCGAACGGTCGACTCACGTATCCTACCGCGTCGCCGAAGAGAAGCGACTCGCCACGGCGACGACGGTGGATGACTCCGCGGAGGGGCTCGCGACGGTGCGGGACACCGCGCGCTCGCTCGCGCGGGTCGCGCCCGTGGAACGGAAGTTCCCTGGATTCCCTACCGGCGCGGGGCGGGTTCGTTCCCCGGTCGCGTTTTCCGCGGCCACGGCCCGGCTCTCCCCCGAAGGGGCGACCCGACTCGCCGAACGGATCCTCGAAGCGGCGTCGGCGGGCGCCCCCGGCTCTCGGATCGCCGGGGTGGTCAATGTCGGTTTCGAACGCCACCGCGTGGTCAACTCCTCCGGTCTGGACCGGCCCGACGCACTTTCGGCGGTGCAGGCGAGCGTCCTGGTCGACCGCCCGGAGCGCGAGCCGCCCGTATCCGGCTGGTCGGACGGGGGCCACTGGGACGTCCGGCAGTTCGACCCCGAGCGGCTGGGACGCGAAGCCGCCGCCCGGGTCGCACGGACCGAGCCCGTAGCCGTGGAGCCCGGGAGTTACCCGGTGGTGCTGGCCGGACCTGCGATGGCGGAGGCACTGCAGTTTCTTGCGAACCTCGGATTCTCGGGCCACGGCGAGCTCGAGGGGTGGAGCTGCCTACGACGTTCCCGAGGCAAACGTGTGGCGCCTCCCGGGGTGAACCTCGTGGACGACCCACGTTCTCTCCAGACCATTCCCCGCTCGATCGACTCGGAAGGAACGTGGACGCATCGCGTTCCGCTGATCGACCACGGGATCGCGGGGGAGGCCGCGATGGACCTGGTCACCGCCGGGCGCCTGGGTCGCCCGCTCACCGGCCACGCCCTCCCGCCCGAGTCGCCCTGGGGGGAGTACGGACCGGAACCGACGCACCTGCTCCTGCGGGCCGGCGATGCGAGCGACGAGGAGCTGATCCGCCACACGCGTAGCGGCCTGCTGATCACGCGCTTCCACTACGTACGGGTCGTGGACCCGGGTCGGGGGATCATCACGGGCATGACCCGGGATGGCACGTACCGGATCGAGCACGGCGAGCTCTCCGGCCCCGTTCGCAATCTACGGTTCACGGAGAGCGTGCTGACCTTGCTCAAGGGGATCACCCTTCTGGGCGGCGAAAGCCGGATGTACCCGTCCGAACGCGCCGGGGCCGTCGTCACGACCGCGGCCGCGGCGGTGCGGTCGTTCCGCTTCACGTCCGCCACCCTCTTCTAATGGGCGTCGGTCGCACGACCGTGACCGTCCCGCTCCCCATCGCGGTCCTCGCCTCGGGAGAGGGGACGACGCTGGACGCGCTCGCCGACCTCGTGCAGGCCGGCCGACTTCCGGCGCGCATCGTGCTCGTCGTGTCCGACCGGCCCCAAGCTCCGGCGATTGCGAAGGCGCGTCGCCACGGTTTACCGACGGTCGTGCTGCCGTCGCGCGGGACTCCCCCGGACGACTGGGGCCGCGAACTGACGAGCGAGCTTGCGACCCGGGCCGTGGAACTCGTCGTGCTCGCCGGATTCCTCACGATCCTGCCACCTTCCTGGGTAGAACGTTGGCGCGGACGAGCGGTCAACCTGCATCCGGCGTTGCTGCCCCGGCACGGGGGGCCGGGAATGTACGGACCCCACGTGCACCGCTCGGTGCTCGCCGCGGGCGACCCCGAGACCGGCGCCACGGTCCATCTGGTCACGACCGACGTCGACGGGGGACCGATCCTCGCCCAACAGCGGATGCCGGTCCTCCCGGGAGATACCCCGGAGTCCCTGCGCGCTCGCCTCCACCCGATCGAGGTCGCGTTGCTCGCCGACACGCTGCGCCGGTTCGCCGACGGGACCCTGCCGCTACCCTACCCGGATTCCGGGGTGCCCGCATCCGGGCGTCGGGACGGGCCCGGCCGGCCCGGATAGGTTCGGCCGCGCGAGGTACGCCGCAGCTCATCGAGCGTCGTAGTGTGGACCGGCAGCTCGACGCGCACGTGATGCCGGGTGGTCTTCGGCGGAAAGAGGTGCCCGTCCAAGGCCCGGCGTACGACCTCGGCCTTGGTGATCGGAAGTCCCGCGCGCCACGGCTCGAGGCTCACGATGTCGGTCTCGTAGTCGAGCATCCAGGCGGGGACGCGGAGCGCGCGGAGGCGGCGCAACGCCTCGACCCGATGGTGGCCGTTGAGGATGACCAGCGAGACCTTGGACACCCAGATCGGGTCGGCGAAGATCCCCGTGCGTTCGATCTGCGCCACGAGCTCGACGACGTTCTCCTCTTCGAACTCCTCGTGGGCGTGCAACTTCGAGATCGGCACGAGCGCGAACTCCGGAGTCGGGGTCATCCCACCTCGCCCTCCCGGGCTTCCTCCAGCGCGCGCCGGACGAACACGCCGATCATCCGCCGACGGTAATCCGGGAGCAGGAAGGTATTGTGGACCGGCCGCAGCTGGCGGGTCACGTCCTCGGCCAGGGCGCGGACCTTGGTCTCGGTAAGGGGACCCCCGACGAGGGCCTCGGTCAATTCGTCGAAGCGTCGGGGATAGGTGTCGACCCCGCCGACCGCGAGTCGAAGCCGTCGCACGCCACCGTCGTCCCAGCGGCCCGCGACCGCGACCCCGAGCTCGGGGAAGTCGAACGAAGGCCGGACTCGAAGTTTCTTGTAGCGCGCGCGCTGACCGAGAGCCCATGTCGGGAGATGGACGGCGACTACGAGCTCTCCCGGACGGAGTTGGACCCGACGGATACCGTCGCCGGTCGCGTCGTAGAGCTGCGGAAGCGGTACGCGGCGCCGGCCGCCCGGGCCCGCGATCTCGACTTCTGCGTCCAAGGCCATGAGCGGGGGCGCCAGGTCCCCAGAGAACGTCGCGTAGCAACGCTCCTTCTGCGGCACGACGTGGCAGCGGTCCCCGTCGGCCTTGAGGCAGAACCCGAGGCTCTCGCGCCAGAAATAGCTCTGGTTGAAGAAGAAGCACCGCGTCTCGACCAGCAGATTTCCCCCGACCGTGCCGCTCGACCGGACGAGCGGCGTCGCCACCTCCGCGAGCGCGTCGGCGAATCCGGGGTAGGCGGCGAGGAACGCCGGGTCCTCTTCCAGCCGTCCGAGCCGCTCCATCGCGCCGAGGCGCGTGAGCGAGTGGCCCGCGAGCTCGGTGATGTCCTCAAGAGCCACCAGGTGCGGCTTGAGGTTGATGTGCATCTTGTAGTTCGGCAACAGGTCGGTGCCGCCGGCCAGGAAATCGAACCGGCCCGCCAGGTCGCCGGCGATCCGCACGGCGTCGTCGACCGTGGCGGGGCGGTGAAGCTCGAACGGGTCGAGGTGCATGCCGCTACGCCCCCTTCCAGGGACGAGCCTCCTTCGTGCGGAGGTCGATGCCCCGGAGCACCCGGTCGGGGGTGATGGGCAACTCGGTGAAGCGCACTCCGACCGCGTCGTAGAGGGCGTTCCCCACCGCCGGGAGCGTCGCGATCAGCGGGCCTTCGCCCGCCTCCTTCGCGCCGAAGGGACCCGCGGGGGCGTCCTCCCCGAC